>SDBT01000082.1_pt1 | contig 115839 bp, 121 predicted proteins | sample 2277101 | NCBI WGS metagenome assembly SDBT01 (sample SAMN10404973, study PRJNA504765) | marine sediment metagenome | isolation source: marine sediment core GS10_PC15, 103 cmbsf | place: Arctic Ocean: Southern Knipovich Ridge | collected 2010
AAGCCATGAGCATTCTACGGATGAACATGAGGATTGTCTTCACTGTGGAAGCCATGAGCATTCTACGGATGAACATGAGGATTGTCTTCACTGTGGAAGCCATGAGCATTCTACGGATGAACACAACTAGATTGCGATAACCTTAGGACAATAAAAGGGTTCATCATCAACGATGAACCTCTTTTTTTATTGAGCTTTCACCTTCTAGTTAATCCGAATATTAACATAATTCTGGTGAAAACTAAGTTTTCACATTTATCATTTAGAGATTGATTAAATAGTCACAAATATAGAAAATGTTGTTTTGTGGAGACAATCCATTCGTCGTTATAAGAAACTTTTGTCCCCATCCATGCTATTTCATTAATAACTACATTTAAATTATTAAAAGCTGAGGCTTGATAAAAAGGCAAAAGAATGAGTAAAAATAAAATGCTCTTTTTTAAGACTTTGTTCGCCATTATATTATTTTATCATAAAGAGCTTAACTTTGGGGGTTCAAAGAAAATATTAGAACCTGCTTGGTGGATAATTATTTATAATCCTATTAAAAAACTCTATCTTTTTCTTACATAAAAGACTATTTTAGAAAAAAAAATACTCACCTTTAAAAAAGTGAGCTGTTTAATTTAATCCTGTCTGAATTTCTTTTAGCGTAAGTTCAACGGCTTCTCTTGAGTTTTTGGGGAGGTTTTTGTCATTAGGTCCGGCTTGAGTAATAGGTCTTCCCATCACGATACGTTGTGCACCATTCTTAATAGCTTCCTGTGGAGTCAATACTCTTTTTTGATCATCGCCTTTGATAAGAGACCATAGAGGTCGCATACCGGGCGTATTGAGACTGAGTACTAGTTCAAATCTATTATTGACGATCTCAACCTCTTTTGGTGACAAAATAAGTCCACCAAGTTCAGCCAGTTGTGCCATACGAGCGAATTTTAGAACTCCAGCCTTTGTGGAACAAGTGAATATCGCCTGACACTCTTCTTCGTTAAGGCTAGTTAAAATTGTTACACCAAGGACCTCAGTGGTATTAAGAGCTTTTTGAACGGCGTTCATTCCATCAATGCCAGCGCAACACATTACCGTTAGGATTTCTGGATGCACCTCTGCTAGCATTTCTCCATCAGTCTTCATTGTATATGGGATGTCAATAAGTTTAAGGTCGGCGAAGACTTTGAGTCCAAGATCATGTATCTTTGTAATCAGGCCGTAACCTGTCGCTCGTAGTGCAGAGTTCACCTTAATATAAACTCCTAATCCTTCTAATTGTTTCGCCAACTCTAGGACTTTTTTTTCTACACCTTTAATTCCTCCGAATTTTTTAGGTGAATAATCAGCGGCAACAATTAATCTTTCTTCTATTTTCAGTTCTTTTTTCATTACATTTCTCCTTCATATTTCTTTTCATTCTTAACGTTTCAAAAAAGACTCCTCAATAAAATTTTTAGAACATATTAAAGAATCTAAAATATAGACTTGCATGTTTCTTTTTGCTTGTCAAACAAAAAACCCGAGTTGAACGCTCGAGTCATCATATGCGGGGATAAGACTCGAACCCACTTTATTCTTTTTTCAAGATCATAATTAAAAATTGTCAAGCTTTTTTAAGAACAAACTCTTATCATTTGCTTTAAGTAATAACTTGACAAATATTGTTATCTATATTAGAATAAGCAAATAGAGACTCAAAAACCCCGGAGGTGGGGGTTAGGAATTTTTCTCAGCCGGACAGGTTGGCTTTGGCGAACCTGTTCCTCGGAAAAAATCTGAGCTTATGTTGAAAACCTAAGTAACCCCCTCCTGCGGGGTTTTTATTGTCCAGTTGCTTTTCTTACCTCCTCAATCGTTGTTATTCTCTCTAAAACCTTTATTAAGCCGTCTTGATACATTGTTGTCATGCCTTTTTTAATTGCTTTTTCTCTTAACGCCGCAATAGAAGGTGAAGTAAGGATAAACTTTTCTATTTCATCGTCAATTAAGAATGCTTCATAAATACCCGTTCTTCCTTTATAACCAGTATTATTACAATCCTTACAGCCTACAGTAGTAGGAATCTCTAAGTCTTTACTAATTTCATCCACTTCTACATTTTTTGGCAGTTTTTTAAATTCTTGTCTGAATTTTTCAAGCTCTTGGGGAGAAGCTTTTTTTGTTTTAGTGCACTTTTTGCAAACTCTTCTGATTAATCTTTGAGCTACAGCCATATTAATTGCAGGGGCAATGTTTATTGCCTTTTCTCCTAACGCCTGCATTCTGGTTACTGTTCCGGCAGCATCATTTGTATGAAGGGTTGTGAAAACCAAATGTCCTGTTAAAGCAGCTTGAAGAGCTATGCTTGCAGTTTCTAAGTCCCTGACCTCTCCTACTAACACTACATCAGGATCTTGTCTCATAATAGAGCGCAGCCCATTGGCAAAACCATATCCTTTTTTAGGATTAACCTGGGTTTGAGAAATACCACTTAAATGATATTCAATTGGGTCTTCAATAGTAATAATCTTTGTTTCTGGACTTTGAATCTTTTTTAAAAATGCATACAAGGTCGTAGTTTTACCAGAACCAGTGGGCCCAGTAATAATAATCATTCCATTTGGTTTTTTAATTTCTTTTTGAAATAAATCAAATAAGTCCTTTCTTAGTCCCAACGCCTCAAGATCAATCAAGCTTTTTGGGTTCAGAATTCTTAACACTATTGTTTCTCCATATTCAGACGGAAGGATTGAAGTTCTAACTTCTATAAGTAAAGGTTTTTCTTCCTCCTCGTCAGGCGGCGTTAAAATAGAAAACCGACCATCCTGAGGTCGATCTGTAATATTTAATTGCAATTTTGAAAGAAGCTTTATTCTTGATGTTATTGATTGGTATGTTTTTTTATCCAAAGACAAAATATTCTGCAAAAGTCCATCTATTCTTATGCGAAGATTAGTACTCTCTTCTTTTGGTTCAAGGTGAATGTCAGAGGTCTTTAAATGTATTGCTCCTCCTAGAATAATCTCTAATATTTCCGTTAATCTTCCCTCAAACGAATCCTCAATTTTCTTTTTAAAATCAGAGATATTTTTTACCTCTTTTTTAATTTCAGAAAAAACGTCTTTTGTTATTTCTGTTTCTCCAGTTATTTTTTTTGAAATTTCTTGCATAAAAATCTAAAATAGATAAAGCGAGAAATAATTGATAATTAGTATTAGTTGAACTTATCTTATCTTCATTAAAAAGTCAATTTCGTTAATTTTTAATTCAAAAATGAAATTTCAATACATTACCAATACTGCCAAAGAAACAAGAAGTTTAGGTAAAGGCCTAGCAGAAAAAATTCTGAAAACAAAAATCAAAACAAGGGCTCAAGTTTTAGCTTTAAAAGGTGAATTGGGCGGGGGAAAAACAACATTTCTGCAGGGCTTTGCTAAAGGATTGGGAGTAAGACAAAAGATTTTAAGTCCAACCTTTGTTATTTTGAAAAAGTTTAAGATTAAACATCCAAACTTTAAATTCTTTTTTCATATTGACTGCTACCGTATTAAAAAACCCAAAGAGATTTTAGGTTTAGGGTTTAAAAAAATTATTTCTGATTCTAAAAACATTGTTGCTGTTGAGTGGGCTGAACGTATTGAAAAGATACTGCCCCCAGACACAATCCTTATTAATTTTAAGTTTCATAATAAAAATAAAAGAAAAATAATAATCAAATGGTCAAAGAAAAAAAACGCTTAATCATTCTTGATAGCAATTCAATAATTCACAGAGCTTTTCATGCCCTACCTCCTTTAACGACTAAAAAAGGAGAAATAGTTAATGCTGTTTATGGTTTTTTACTTGTATTCTTAAAAGCAGTTAAAGAATTTAAACCAAACTATATTGCAGCTTGTTTTGATTTTCCTGCTCCTACTTTCCGCCATAAGAAATTCAAAAAATACAAGGCAAAAAGACCAAAAGCGCCAGACGAGCTTTATGAGCAAATCCCAAAGGTAAAACAAGTTTTAAAAGCTTTTGGTGTTAAGGTTTTAGAAAAAGAGGGGTTTGAGGCAGATGACATTATTGGAACAATTAGTAAAAAGTTTCCTGAAAAACAAATTCTACCTGAAGTTGAGACAATTATTTTGAGCGGAGATTTAGATGTTCTTCAGTTGGTTGATAAACACACAAAAGTTTATCTTCTTAAAAGAGGAGTTAAAAACACTGTGCTTTATGATGAAGATTTAGTTAAGGAAAGATATGAAGGTTTGAGCTTTGACCAGCTGATTGATTTAAGGGCTTTAAGAGGTGACCCTTCAGATAATATTCCAGGAATAACAGGAATAGGTGAAAAAACCGCAATTAAGCTCTTAAAAGAATTTACTACGCTGGAAAATTTATACAAGCACCTGGAGGGTAGAACAAAAGAATCAGAACAAATAAAGCCGAGAATAAAAGAGCTTTTAACTAAGTACAAAGAACAAGCCTTTTTTAGCCAGGAATTAGCTACAATTTATAAGAATGTGCCAATTGAAGTTAGTCCTAAATCCTATAGATGGGATAAGTATGATAAAAGCAAAGCAATTAAAGTTTTAGAAGAATTTGGGTTCAATAGTTTGATAAAAAGATTATCAGAAAAACCAGAAAAAGAAAAAGAACAGGAAAAAAGTGCCAAGGAATTAACATTGTGGTAAAATATTTAAAAGAAATCATCATGAACAATCAAGAAGTAGAAGGTTTATTGAAGAAGGTGACTTGGGCTATTTTTTCAGTAATAGCTATTTTAGTAATGTTTTTGCTGCTTGCAATTGTTCTAAAATACACAACTGGAGCCATATTTTCTCCAATGCTCTATCTCTGGCTTGTGTTTTGGATTATAAGCCTGTTCGTTTTCTTTCTTTACGTGAAAAGAAAAAAACAAGCTTCTATTATTAATAGAGCTCATTTCAATTTTTTTATTTTTCAGACAATAATACTAACCGTTATCGTGCATTATCTTGGAACAATAGAGTCATTTGCAGCTGTTTTTTATGCTACTTTAATAATTTATGCCGTTTTCCTTTTATCAGAAAAACAGAGCTTTGTCATAACATTGCTTTGCGTTATTTTTTTATATGGATTAGTTCTTTTGGAATATTATGACATTGTGCCTCATTACTCTCTTTTTGAAAGCACTGGTGTTTATCAAAACGCAGACCACGTTGCTGTTCGTTTAATTATGATATTAGTAACGTTTGTTTTATTGGTCGTGGTTAGCAACCGTTATTCAAAAGTAATAAAAAGACAGAGTCAGAATATATTAAAATTTCAAAAAAAGCTTAAAAAAACTAACGAAGAATTAAGAGGAAAAGTAAAAGAGCTTGAAAGAGCGAGCGTCAATTTAGAAGAAACTAAAGAAGCTTTAGAAATAAGAGTAAGAGCTAGGGTTAAAGAATTAGAAGAATTAACTCAAAATCTTGAAGGAAAAGTTAAAGAAAGAACAAAAGAAATTCAAAAAAAGGTTCAGGAACTGGAAAAATTTCAAAAGTTTTCTGTGGGTAGAGAATTAAAAATGATAGAATTAAAAAAGGAGATAAAAAAAATGAAAAATAATAATAAAAAATAATAATTAATCTTGCTCTAAAACATATGAACAATACTATCAGCAGAGAAACAATCGATAACTTAATGAAAATAAAGGGTGAAGTAAGGGGTGTGGTTTTAAAAACAGATGAAGAATATATTCTTAAGGAAAAAGGAAAGGCGGGATTGGAAAAAGTAGAACAAAGATTAAAAGAATTAGGCCATCCTATAAAATATAAAGAAATTAGAACAATGGATTTTTATCCAGTAGGTTTAAGAGTCCTCTCTCTTTTAACAATCAGAGAGGTGTTTAATTTTAGTGATGAGGAAATTAAAAAGATGGGAACTTTTGCAACAAAGATGTCTTTAATTATCAAACTGTTTACTAAATACTTTCTTTCCGTGAGAAGGGTTGTAATGAAGGAATCCCCAAGAATATGGAGTAAGCACTGGACGGTCGGAAAGCTGGTCCCAATAAAACTTGACGAAGAACAGAAATACGCTGTTTTAAAAGTAGAGGGATTTGACCTTCATCCTATATATTGTATTTATTTAGAAGGATATTTTGCAGGAATTCTTCAGATGTTGGTTAAATCTCCTAAAGTAAATACCAAAGAAACAAAATGCGCTTTTAAAGGAGAGTCCTATCACGAATTTTTAATAAAATGGTAACAATAGGACCATCAGAAGAAAAAAAACTATCTCTTCTAACCGATGACTTGGCATCACTTGAAAACTACATTCATGATCTTTTTAGTTTTTCTCCCTTGCCAATTTGTTTTATTAGTCCAATCGGTGTAATTTTGGAAGTCAATCCTGCTTTTGAAAATATTTCAGGATTTAAATCTTATGAGATTATTGGAGAATCTATTGAAAAAATATTTAAAAAAGATGAAGCAGAGAGTTTAACAAAAAATACATTAGAAAAAAAGATTATTGAAGAAAAAGAAATGACTTTTTCCCCTAAGGGAAAAGAAAAGATATTTATCCAGGCCTTTACAAGAGTAAGGAAAGATGAAAAAGGAGAAGCAGTCGGTTATTTTTTAGGTCTTTTTGATTTAACAAAAATCAAGAGAACTGAAAGTGAATTGAGAGAAGCTCAATTAGCTCTAATGAATATTTTAGAAGATACTGAGGAGGCAAGAAAAAAAGCAGAAGAAGAGAGAAATAAAACCCAAGAAATAATTACTAGCTTTACCGATGGTCTTTTAGTTTTTGATAAAGAAAATCACTTATCCTTAATCAACCCTCAAGCTGAGGGTTTCTTGGGAACGAAAAAAGAGAAAGTAGTTGAGAAATCTACTTCTAGTCTTTCTCGAATCCCAGAGATGAAGGGTTTAATGTCTCTTATTAATAAAGACATTAAGGGTCTATTTAGAAAAGAATTAAAAATCAGAGAGAATTTTGTTTTGGAAGTTTCAACTATTCCTTTAATGATAAAGGAAAAAAAAATAGGAAACTTGGTTGTTTTACACGATGTTAGCCGTGAGAAGATGATTGAACGAATGAAGACTGAATTCGTTTCTATTTCTGCTCATCAATTAAGGACCCCGCTCTCAGCGATCAAGTGGACTTTGAAAATGCTGTTAGATGAAGATTTAGGGAAAATAACTTTAGAACAAAGAGAATTTATTCAAAAAACATATGCATCTAATGAGAGGATGATTGCTTTGATCAATGATCTTTTAAGCGTAACAAGGATTGAGGAAGGGAGGTATCTTTACAGGCCCGTTTTATCCGACATTAAGGCAATTGTTCAGTTTGTAATAAATTCATATAAAGAGGAAGCCGCAAAAAGGAATATTAGTCTTAAAATTAAAAAGACAAAAGAGAAACTGCCTAAAATCCTGTTAGATGTTGAAAAAATAAAATTGGCGATTCAAAACATTATTGATAATGCTATTAAATACACACCTTCTGGTGGGAAAGTGACAGTTACTTTAAAATATGATAAAAAAGAAGTAATAATTTCAATAGAGGATACAGGGGTGGGAGTTCCTAAAGACCAACAAGAGAGAATATTTACAAAATTCTTCAGGGGAGTTAATGTAATAAGAATGGAAACCGATGGTTCAGGATTAGGACTTTTTATTGCTAAAAATATTATTGAGGCTCACGGTGGTAGGATTCGGTTTGAATCAAAAGAAAACAAAGGGACAACTTTTTGGCTTTCACTTCCAGCAAAACAACAATAAGTTTACTAAATTTTAAAAAAGGTTGAAAAAATAATTTCTTAAATAAAAATGTTAACTTATTCAACGCAAACATGTTAACAAGACTAACCGGCTGGTTGGCGGCAGGATTCTTGTTCCTTAATTGGTTTACTTGTTTTGCTATGCCTTGGGCAAAAAAATACAAAGAGTTGCTTTTTAAGACAGAAGGAGTTCCAGAAGAGCCTAGACCTCTTTGTTTTTATCATGGGAAGTTTGTTTGGGTAACAATGTCTTTTGTTCTGCTCCATATTATTTTAAGTATTCTTAATTATTAAAATGCCTCCTCTTTTTCTTGAAAACTACGCCACTATTTTTAAAAGCTTACACGGCGGAGTTGGAGTTGTAGCATTATTTGCCTTAGGTTTTGGGGTTTATTTGGTTATTAAACGGGCAGAGATCGATTGGAGTTCTGGATTAAAGAGCAGTTTAATCGGACTTTGGGCATATATTTCTACATTTATATTAGGTCTTATAATCTATCCCGTTTTTCGGATTAAAGTAAGAGCCTCCTATTTTGACCTAGAATTGCCGTGGTTGACGGGTTTGTTTGAAATCAAAGAGTTTGTTGAAGCAATTGGATTATTTATTGCTCTGGTTTTATTATGCTACCATTACTTTTTCAAAATTGAAGAAGCAGAAAAACCAATTAAACAATCTTTTATTAATTTATTATTTATCCTATTTTTGATTACCCTCTTTTCGTCTTTCGTCGGGGTGTTTTTAGGATTTTATGGGACTATTTAAATTATGGAAGAAAAATTAGTAAAACAAGAATATGGATCATTGACGAAATCTTGCCGAATGTTTTCTGCCCTAAATTTCTTTTTAATTTCGGCAATATTTATTTTAGTTTTTAGTAATTTAGCCGGGGTAAACTTGCCAAGATACTACCCCATCCTTCATCAATGGAGCGTTCTGCCTTTAGAAGGTCCTTCGATGGGTTTTTTCGGAACGGTAGGGTTCGTTCTTTCATTAGCTATTCCAATGACTGTAATTTTTTATTTTTTAGAACCTGTCTTGCAAGTATATATGGAAATCAGATTTAAAACTTTTAAGAGTTTGAGTACAGCCTTCATTATTTTTGGAATTTTATTTTATGTAGCTAAAGAATGGAAAAAATGGGGGATAGACAAAATGGGCTTGGGGGTTGGAGGATTTCTAAATTCCGAGTTTACTTTCTTTCTATTGCTTTTGGGGATGTTTTTGACTCTCCTTTTCCTTTTATTAATATTGGAAAAGAAGATATTTGAATAAGATATTTCTAACTAAAACAGTTATTTGTGTTTTTATTAGAAGGATAAAAAAAGGCCGAAAAAAAACAAATTCTTATAATGGCTTAAAAAATGAAGAAATTTTATAAAGTTTTAATTCTTACTGGAATTTTTACTTTTGGGTTGGTGATGGCTGCAGGTTTCTTTGCTCCTCTTCCGTCTCCTGATTATGTTCCGCCCGCTTTTGTTCTGCCTGAAGAAGGAGGGGTAATTAGCCCTTTTCCCACGCTTTTCCCGACAGCTTTTCAGTATTTTAGCTTAAAGAGATTCATGGGTTATCCTTTGGGATGGCTGTATCCTATTGCTATGGCAAGATTTGCCTTAACCAGCGTCTGGTTTGTACTGGCTGTTTATTTCCTCTTGCAGTATCTTCGGGGCTTCTACGGCCCACGGAAGATTCCCTTAAGCTGGCTTCTTATAGTGGCCGGCTTGCTAATAACAAACATTGCTGAAATTGGAGAGAATTTTTCTGGTCATGAATGGCCTTATCATGGGTTTATAGAACTTAACTTTCTCTTAATCCTTCCTCATTTCTGGGGCGGACTTTTGCTTTTTTTAGGGGCCCGACAACTTTTAAAAGAAATTAAGGGTCAAGAGTCTTAAAAAATAATTAATTTTCTACTATTATGATTACTCCTTTTTTGCAATTTAATGTCGTAAATCCTCTTACTTTTTGGGGTCCTAATTTAATTGGTTTGAATATATACATTTTTAGTTTAATGGTTGCGGAAAAAACCCTTTATACTGTAGCCGCTTGGTTAATTTTTCGTTATCTCAAGAAATTTTACGGGGGAAGGCCAGTTCCTAGAGAATGGAAAATCTTTTGGTGGTCTTTTATCTTTTATTCTTTGCACGAAGTAATAGAGCTAGTAATGATTTATCAATGGATACAAGGACGGTTATTTTGGCTTTCGCTTTTTATAATAGAGATTACGGCTGCAAGCTTATTAACTTGGGCGTGTTATCTTCTGGCAAAGACATACGCTTTCAAAGAATAAAACAATAAAGAGGTTGCTACGGAAAACTTTATAGGAAAGAACATATGAAGAAATTTTATAAAATCTTAATTCTTACCGGAGTTTTTGCTTTTAGCTTAACAATGTTTGGTGGCGTTCTTGCTCCTCCTATACCTTCTGATTACACCACGCCTACAGATTTTACTCCGCCCGAAACAGGAGAAATAATTAAACCATTCTTACTGGCTAACATGACGGCTTTTGAGCACTTTAGTTTAAAGAGATTTTTGGGTTATCCTTTGGGACGACTGTATCCTATTGCCATGGTAAGACTTGTTTTAACTAGCGTCTGGTTTGTGTTGGCTATTTATTTTCTCTTGCAGTATCTTCGAGGTTTCTACGGCCCACGGAAAATTCCCCTAAGCTGGCTTCTTATAGTGGCCGGTTTGCTTATAACAAACATTGCGGAAATTGGAGAGAATTTTGCTTATCATGAATGGCCTTGGACTGGAATTGTGGAGATTAATTTTCTTTTAATCTTTCCGCATTTCTGGGGAGCACTTCTGGTGTTTTTGGGCTCTCGATATCTCTTTAGAGAAATTACAGAAGAAGAGTCTTAAAAAAATAACTTTTTACTATTATGGTTGAACATCTTTTTGAAATTCATGCGACAAACCCTCTTACTTTTTGGGGTTCTAATATGATTGCCGCAAATATATATATTTTTAGTTTAATGGTTACGGAAAAAGTCCTCTATATTATAGGCGCTTGGTTTGTTATTCGTTACCTTAATAAATTTTACGGAAAAAGATCAACCCCTAAAGAATGGAAGGTTTTTTGGTGGGCTTTTGTGATTTATTCTTTTCATGAAGTGGTAGAAATGATCGCACTTTATCAATGGATGCATGGAGAGATATTTTGGACGACACTTTTTTTAATAGAGATTACGGCAGCAGTTTTGATTACCTGGGGCTGTTATCTTTTGGTAAAAGCATACGTTTTAAAAAAATAAAAAGACAGATAAAATATTATGGAAGAGCTAATAAAAAAAATTGAAAAAGACTTGACTTTATTTATTCGAGATGAAAAACCCGCTTCCCTAAGAGGGAAGATGGGAGATAGCGTTGACCTCCGGGCAGCGAGACTGATTATTTATTCTTTGCAGTGGGCTTCGGTAGGTTATCAATCCGTACTTAGGTTTTCTGGTGAAAAACTTGGTCGGGCAATAGGGACTAATTTTGAGGGTCGGGAGATCTCTATGGTTCTGAAAAATCTTAAAAAGATTTTTGAAGGGTTAGGGTGGGGGAAAGTAGAGATTGAAATAAAATTAAAGGACAAAAATGTCGTTTTGAGGATAATTGATTCTTTAACTTCATCTGGCGTTCAAAATATCAATCAAAACCTTTGTTTTTTTGAAGAAGGGTTTATCGAAGGGAGTTTAGATGGTATAATAAAAACGAAGGGGCCACTGATATTAGTTGGTTCAGAAAAGAATATAGATAGAATTGACGTTAAAGAGACGAAATGCGTGGGATTGGGAGATGATTTTTGTGAGTTTACCATTACTCTCGGAGGTTAAAAAGAATTACAACGGACAGCCCCTGTATAACCATTATCGATATGAGAACGAGAATGATCAGAGTTCTTCCTTGTAGAATTAAATAGATTTCGAGAGGTAATTCTAAAATCTCGATTAGAATTATTGCCTTGACTCCTCTGCGAAGTCGTTTTTCAAAAATAATAAACCAGGTTTGGATTACTTCGATTAAAAGATAAAAAATTAAAAATGGAACAATCATTAATTTAATTGTACAATAAAATTATGGCAAAGAAAATTTTATTAATTGAAGATGAGAAACTTATGATTAATCTTCTTCAAAAAAAACTGACTCAGGAAAAGTATGAAGTAAAGGTGGCTCTGAACGGAGAAGAAGGATTGAAAGCAATGAGAGAGGAAAAACCAGACATTATCTTGCTGGACATAGTTATGCCGAAAATGGGAGGCTTTGAAGTTATGGAAGAAATGGGCAAAGACCCTGCGTTGAAGGAAATTCCAGTAATTATTATTTCTAATTCAGGTCAACCAGTGGAGCTAGATAAAGCTAAAGAGTTGGGAGCAAAAGACTGGTTGGTTAAGACAGAGTTTGATCCCCAGGAAGTAGTGGACAAAGTAGTGAAACAGATCGGCAGATAGAAGTTTCAACACTATTAATACATATGGCAAAAAAAATTCTAATAATTGAAGATGATAGATTTTTAAGAGAGCTTATTTCCCGTAAACTTTCAGACGATGGTTTTGAAACGGTTGAGGCAGTGGATGGAGAAGAAGGAATCAAAAAAGTTAAAGAAGAAAAGCCTGATTTGATTCTGCTTGACTTAATCCTGCCAAGCATTGATGGGTTTGAAGTTTTATCCCGGATAAAAAAAGACGAGAGCATAAAATCTATTCCAGTAATTATATTATCTAATCTTGGCCAAAAAGAAGAGGTTGAGAAGGGTTTAAAGTTAGGCGCCGTTGATTATTTAATTAAGGCTCACTTTACTCCTGGAGAGATTGTCTCCAAGATTAAGAATAATTTTAAATAGTTAATTTTTAAAAGTCATCCTTGGAGCTGTTTTGTCTTCATTATTCAGCTTAGAGGGTGATTTTTTAGTTGACAGGATTATAATGTTAGTCTTTTAATACTAATTATGTTAATAAAAAAGTATTATGCCAGAATTACCAGAAGTAGAGTCAATCGTTAGGAGTTTGCGGAAGAAAGTTCTTGACAAGAAAATTGTTGATGTTTGGGCAGATAACAAAAAAACGGTCAAGCAACCAAAAAGTTTTGATAGTTTCAAAAAACAGCTTAGAGGAGAGAAAATTAAAAGAATAAAAAGAAGAGGAAAAAATATTTTAATTGATTTGTCGGGCAATAAAACTCTTTTAATTCATCAAAAAATGACCGGACATTTGCTTTTTGGAAAATGGCAGATGAAAAAAAGGAAATGGATTTCTATAATAAAAGGCCCTATGTTAAGCGATTCAAGAAATGATTATTTGCGCTTCATTATTTTTTTCAAGGATGGCAATCAATTAGCTTTATCAGATTTAAGAAAGTTTGCAAAAATTGAGCTTTGGGATAAAAATGAATTAAAGGTTTCTGAAGGTTTTAAAAAACTAGGACCCGAACCATTGGAAAAAAACTTTACTTTTGAAAAATTCAAACAAGCGTTAAATAAAAGGAAAAAGGGCAAAATCAAACAAGTCTTAATGGATCAAAATGTTATTGCTGGGATAGGAAATATTTATTCTGATGAGATTTTATGGCGCTCAAAAATTCATCCCTTTAAAGATGTTTCAAAACTAAAAGAATCCGAACTTAAAAGAATTTATCAGTCAATAAAAGTAATTCTAAAAAAAGCAATTAAACTTAAAGGAACGAGCATTTCTGATTTTAGGTTAGTTGATGGAACAAAGGGTTTTTATGGATTAAAACACAAAGCTTATCAGAAACAAGGAGAAAAGTGTTTCAGATGTAAAACTAAAATCACAAGAAAAAAAATAGGGGGAAGGTCAGCTCATTTCTGCCCTCAATGTCAAAAATTATGATTATTTTTCTTTATGGTCAGGACAATTATAGGTCTGGACAGAAATTAAAAGAATTAATTAAGCATTATAAAGAAATCCACAAAACTGGGCTTAGTTTAAAATACATTGATGTTAGAAAATTAAGCTTTAAAGACCTAGAAGACGAGCTTAAGCAAATCTCAATATTTAAAGAAAAGAAATTGCTGATATTGACAAATGTTTTTTCAAACACTGAATTTAAGAAAATCTTTGTGAAAAAAGGAAAAAAATTCATTGAATCTGACAGTACAGTCTTATTTTACGAGCAAGATAAAGTTGATAAAAGAGATGCCCTGCTTAAATTTTTAAACAAGTACGCTAAGAGCCAGGAATTTCAACTACTTGAAGGTTTAAGACTAAGAAACTGGTTAAGAAAAAAATTTCAAGAGCGAAAGGCTAATATCAAAGAACAGGCCTTAGACAAGTTTATAAGTTTTGTTGATAATAACCCTTGGCAGATAATAAACGAAATTCAAAAACTGGCTCACTTTAAGAATGGCAAGGAAATAGAAATAAAGGACATTGAGCTTTTAATAAAGCCACACGTTGAGCCAAATATTTTCGATACCATCGATGCGATAGCTTCAAAAGATAAAAAAAGAGCCCTAAAACTCTTGAGAGATCATATAAAAAAAGGAGACAGTCCCTTTTATTTGTTTTCAATGATTAACTATCAATTCAGGAACTTGTTAATTATTAAGGATTTACTTATTAAAAATCTTTCTCCTTATTCTTCGGGGCTTCATCCTTTTGTTATTAAAAAAAGCTCTGTTCTGGCAAGAAAGTTTGATTTTTTAGAACTTAAAAAGATCTATCAGAAAATATTTGAGATAGACCTTAAAATTAAAACAGGGAAATCTGATGCTGAAACAGCTTTAGATTTGTTAATTACTGGGATTTAGCAAGAGCTTTTGTTAGTCTTGATTTTATCCTTGAAACGGTATTTTTTTTCATTAAACCAACCTTAGCTGCTTTGTCCAAAGATTTATATATTTTTGGTAAAGCCTTTTTTGCCTCGCTGATTTTATTCTCTGAAATAAAACCCTTTACTTCTTTTAAAAGGGTTCTGATTTTTAGTTTTTGAGCCCTATTTCTTGTTCTTCTTTTTTTGCTTTGCCTTAGGGCTTTTTTTGCAGATTTTTTAATTGGCATAATATTAGAGTATGTGTATTCTAAATTATTTTTATTATTAAATCAAGAACTTTTCATAATTTTCTGGATTTATGTAAAAATAAGGAATAATGAAACAAATTATTAAAAAAGTCATCCCCTATTTCTTGCTGGACTGGTATTATTTTTTATGGTCTTTTTTAGGAGCCTTGATTTATGGTTTTCCATCTAAGAAGCTAAAGATAATTGGAGTTACAGGAACTAGCGGCAAATCAACTGTGATTGAAATGATATCCGGTATTTTAGAAGAAGCTGGTTTTAAAATAGCTGCTTTATCTTCAATTAAATTCAAAATAGCTGACAAAGAGGAGTTAAACATGCTTAAAATGACAATGCCAGGGCGTTTTACTCTCCAAAGATTCTTAAGACAAGCAGTTAGCGCAAAATGCCAGTACGCTGTTATAGAGGTGACCTCAGAGGGTATAAAACAGCACCGTCATAGATTTATTGATTTTAGCTCGGCAATCTTTACAAACCTCAGCCCTGAGCATATTGAGGCGCATGGTTCTTTTGAAAAATATAGGGAAGCGAAAGAAGAGCTTTTCAAAATCACAAAAGGTGTTCATGTTTTAAATACTGACGACGAGAATGTCGGCCATTTTTTGAAATATCAGGCTGATAAAAAATATGGTTATGGTTTAATAGTCAGCAAAGATGTTAACTACCAATTATTGGCTACTAATTACGAAAGTAATGCCAATGGTATAGTTTTTGAAGTAAATAATACAGTATTTAGACTAAACTTGTTTGCTCAGTTCAATATCTACAATGCTTTAGCAGCAATCTCTGTTGGTCTATCAGAGGGTGTTAGTTTAGAAACCTGTAGAAAAGCTTTAGAGAAAATAAAACAAGTGCCAGGCAGGATGGAAATAGTTATATCAGCTCCTTTTAAAGTTATTGTTGATTATGCTTTTACCCCTAACGCTCTTAAAAAGGTTTATAGTTCGATCAAGAACAACTTTAATCCTTCTAAAATGATATGTGTTTTGGGTGCAGCTGGAGGAGGAAGAGACAAATGGAAAAGGCCTGTTTTAGGAAAAATAGCAAAAGAATATTGTGATAAAATCATTATTACCAACGAAGATCCTTATGACGAGGATCCAATGGAAATTATAGATCAAGTAGCAGAAAAGGCTGGGAATAAAGTTCAGAAGGTATTAGATAGGAGAGAAGCTATAAGAGATTCCTTAAGACAGGCAGAAAGACAGGACTTAGTTATAATTACAGGAAAAGGATGTGAACCATGGATATGTGTTAAGAACGGGAAAAAGATTCCTTGGGATGACAGGAAAATAGTGAAACAAGAGTTTGAAAAGATAGATTATGGTATCAAAAAATAATTTTAAAAAAATATCTAATTGGTTGTGGGAAATACCTAAAAGCTTTAGGTCTGATATGCGTGTTCCAGCTAGAATTTATACCTCAGAAAGATTATTGGAAACCATAGAGCCTGGTGCTTTAGAGCAAGTTATTAACGTTGCTTCTTTGCCCGGAATTGTTAAATACTCTTTAGCTATGCCTGATATTCATACAGGTTACGGTTTTGTTATTGGCGGTGTGGCTGCAACTAAGTTTCCAGATGGAGCAATCTCGCCGTCTGGAATTGGTTTTGATCAGAATTGCGGTGTTAGATTATTGAAATCCAATTTAACTTATGAAGAAGTTAAAAATCATCTTGATGAACTTGCTACAAAAATTCAAGCACAGATTCCATCAGGGTTAGGAAGAGGGAGGAAAACTAAATTAAGCATTACTCAAATTAATAAAATCTTAGAAGAAGGAGTTCCTTATCTTGTAAAACAAGGTTATGGGGAAGAGGAAGATATTGAAAATTGTGAATCAGGGGGGAGGATTAAAGAGGCAGATGCTTCCTATGTTTCTGAGCGGGCTAAAAATCGAGGGAGAAGCCAAGTTGGAACTCTTGGGTCAGGAAATCATTTTATTGAAGTTCAAAGGGTAGACGCTATTTTTGACGAAGAAATAGCTAAAACTTTTGGATTATTTAAAGACCAAGTAGTAATAATGATCCACACTGGTTCTCGTGGACTTGGCCATCAAAATTGTTCAGATTATTTAAAGGTAACGGCTCAAGCTATGTTAAAGTATAATATCGAGGTTCCAGATAGAGAATTATCATGCGTTCCATTTAATTCTGAAGAAGGAAAAAGATTCTTCCAAGCAATGTCTGCCGGCGCAAACTATGCTTGGGCTAATCGTCAAATGATAACTTTTTATACAAGGCAAGTGTGGAAAGAAATATTAGGGGAAAAACAAAACCTGCATCTTCTTTATGATGTTGCTCATAATATTGCTAAAGTTGAAGAACACGAAGTTAATGGTAAAAAAATAAAGTTAATTATGCATCGGAAAGGAGCTACCAGGGCTTTTCCCCCAAATCATCCTGAAATCCCTAGAGCATATCAAGAGAGTGGACAGCCCGTGTTAGTGCCAGGGAGCATGGGAACATCATCATACGTTTTAGCAGGGACCAAGGAATCTAAAGATGCTTGGCATACGGTTTGTCATGGCGCCGGAAGAACAATGTCAAGAAGGCAGGCAATTAGAACTATTTCTGGACAAAATGTAGTAAAAGAGTTAAAACAAAAGGGAATTACTGTTAAATGCTGGAGCTCAAGAGGAATTGCTGAAGAAGCTCCCCAAGCATACAAAGACATTGAAAGCGTGGTTGACGTGGTTCATAATGCCAAGTTGTCAAAAAAAGTGGCAAAATTAGTGCCTTTAGCTGTAATTAAAGGCGAGTAACTAAAATGAAAAAATCATTAAATTGTTACAATTTTGAACTAAATTGTTTTTTAATTTATGAAGAAAAGATTGTCAAAATCAATAAAGAAATATATTCGAAGAGAAAAAGCCAGAATCAGGCGGGAATTTTTAGATACTAAAAAACAAGAAGAATTAATCCAAGAACTATACCAGAAATTTTTTAAAAAAAATGACAATTCAAGAAATCTACAATCTAGCAATAAATAAAGGAATCGAGGCTGATTTCAGGAAAAAAGAGTTTATTGAAAAACTTCTTCAAAGAAGAAAAAAAAAATATGAAAAACTATCTGAAAAAGAAAAGCAGTTTTTTGATAAAGAAACCTTAAAAAACCCTTATTCTGATTCCCAGATTTTACATATTGCTCAAGACAAAGAAGTTAAAAGAATTTTAATAGGCATTGATATTGAACCAGCTGAAATTCTATTAGCCAAAGAGCTTGGAAATATTGATTTAATTATTTCTCACCATCCATTAGGCAAAGCCTTGGCTAATTTACATGACGTAATGGATCTTCAGTGTGATATTTTAAATATGTACGGAGTACCAATAAATGTTGCCGAAGGTTTAATGAAAGAAAAAATCTCAGAAGTAGCTCGTGGTGTTAATAAACTAAATCATCAAAGAACAATCGATACGGCAAAGCTATTGGGTTTTAATTTAATGTGTCTTCACACAACATGTGATAATTTAGCAGCCAAATTTCTAAAAGATAAAGTCGAAGAAAAAGAGCATGACTTAGTAAGAGTTGAAGATCTAATCGAGCTTTTAAAAACAATTCCAGAGTATCAGCAGGCAATGAAAATTGGAGTAGGACCTAAAATTTTTGCTGGAAAAAAAGAAAACCGCTGCGGCAAGATAGCTATAACAGAAATAACTGGTGGAACTGAGGGTTCTTCAAAGCTTTATGGGAAAATGGCTATAGCTGGTATTGGAACAACAATTGGAATGCACATTTCGGAAGAACATAAAAGAGAGGCTGAAGCAGCCAACATTAACGTTGTTATTGCTGGACACATAAGCTCAGATTCCCTGGGTATCAATCTTTTCTTAGACGAACTTGAGGGCAAGGGAGTTGAAATTATTTCATGTTCAGGCTTAACTAGGATTTCACGAATTAATAAATAACAAAATATGGGTAAAAGTTCTGTTAAAAGAAGACAATTTACGATAAGGGCTAAGAGAAAGAGAAAACAAAAGATCAGGAAGTTAAAAGACAAGTATCTTGAGGTAAAAAGCAAATCTGAAAAAGAAGAGATTTTAGAAAAAATTAAAAAAATAGCGCCTCATTATCCAGATAAAGAGATTTTGAAATTGACCAAGAAAAAATAACATGCCTGATTCTAATTCAGATAATTCTTCTAAGAGCTTTCCTGTTTTAACATGGAAAGTTTTTATTATTGAGAGCTTTTTATTTCTTTTGGCTTTAGGATTGGGAATTATCAATTCATTGAGAATTACTAGTGTTTTAAAGATTGAAAAAATTGAAGTTGTTGAATTTCCTTTTATTCAATTCATTGTTTACTTTATTTTAGCCACCTTGTCTATTTTTCTTTTGACTCGTTTGATTAAGTTCCGAAAGCAGAAAACAATTGTTTTTAAACTGCTTTTTATCTCAACTGTTTTTATGGGCGGGATATTAATGTTAAGTGTTTGGATTTCAGATCTTTACGCTTTAATTTTAATGGGCTTTTTAATTTTCTGGTGGATTAAGTGGCCTTCTATTTTTATTCAGGACTTGTTAATGATTTTAGGGATAGTAGGAGCCGGCAGTGTTTTGGGCTTGAGCTTTGCTCCTGAAGTGGTAGCAGGATTGTTAGTGGTTTTTTCAATTTATGATATTATTGCAGTCTACAAAACAAAACACATGGTTGAGATTGCAAAAGAGATGATTGAGAGCCACGCTGTTTTGGGATTAGTTATTCCGCCGGACATAGTTTCTTTTAGCAGTAATTTAAAAGAAATAACTCTTGGTGGAAGATTCATGGTTTTAGGCGCAGGAGATGTAGTTTTCCCGCTTCTTTTTAGTGCTTCTTTGGTTCCTTACGGAATTTTAAAATCGTTGATTGTTGCTTTGTTTTCTTTAATTGGTCTCTTTGCCGGCTTTTTATTTTTTATTTCGCAAAAACAGCGAAAAGCCATTCCAGCTTTACCCCCAATTGCCCTCTTTTCAATAATAGGTTTTTTACTGGTAAAGTTAATTTTTAACTAATAAAATTATTTTTAGCTTTTTACTTTCTAGACTATATTTGCCTGATTGAGTGGAAAGGTGATTGCTTTTCTAATATCTTTTTCTGATTTTAAGAATTTAAGAATTCTTCCAATGCCAAAACCGCAGCCAGAGTGCGGAACACTTTTTTCTTTGAGATTCTGGAAATACCATTTAAAATCCTCTAGACTACCTCCTTTTTTTGTCAGCCTTTCAAACATTTTCGAATTTTCTAATCGCCATTTTAGTTCTTCTAATTTGTGTACTCTTTGAGCGGCACCTACTGCTTCTCCTCCAAAAGGCAGAATTAAGTCGGCTGACAGTACATTTTCTTTGTTAGATGGGTCAGGCAGCATGTTAAAAAACTTTTCAACTTCAATCTCTTTACCAAAATCAAATAAAGGATTTGGGAAATGAGTTATAAAAAGAGGTTGATTTCCAAATTTTTCAAGCAGCTGCCGTTCTTTTTCAGAAGAAATATCAGAACCAAAATCAAGTCCCAAAATTCCAACTGCTTTTTTATAGGTGATTCTGGGAAAGGGCAGTCTTATGCTTTTTAATTTTTCTATATTTTTTTCCTTAAAGCCCATTTCTTGTTTCATTGATTTTGGCAGATTTAGTATGTCTTCAATCGTTCTATAAATGGTTTCTTCAACATACTGCAGAAGTTTTTTAAATCCTCCGGCAAACTCTATTTCCAGCATTGTAAACTCAGTTAAGTGGCGGTCATCATTTCCTTCTTCTGCCCTAAAGCTTGGACCTATGGAATAAACCTTTTTAAAATAAGGAGTTATTGCCTCTAAATAAAGCTGGGCTGTTTGAGAGAGATAGGCCCTATGAGGTTTTTCAGGATTAAACCAATGCAGGTTTCCATCTACCGACACTTCAAAAAGTGTATCAATATTTTCACAGGCGCCTGACGCTCTAACAATCTTGGGAGGAAATATTTCTATAAAACCTTCTTTTTCCAAGAAGGTTCTCATTGATTTTATTGCTTGTCTCTCTAGCTTAATCGTGCTTATTTTTTCTTTCATTTTTTAAAATTAGATAAAAAAAATAGCCCTAACGGGCTACAAAATAATAAGATTCGACCTTTAGTTTAAATAATAAGTTTTTAGGCATTTTTCTAATTTTATTTGTTTAGACATACTTGTCAAGTGTGGAAAACCATATAACTGTCTTTTAACTTATAATTGAACTTGCGCCAGTAATTTCTTGCGCCTACGCCTGAAATGACAGCAATTTTTTTTAGACCAAATTCGTTTCTAATAATTCTCTCAGCTTCCTTTATTAGTTTTTTTCCTAAACCTTTGTGCTGAGGGGCTGTTTTTTTCTCTGAGATTGGAACAAGTTGTCCGTAGGTATGGATTTCACGGATTAGGGCAGCGTTTTTCAAAACACTTAAAATGGGTTTGTCATTTGAAGGAATTCTTAATCTTAATAAGCTGTATAGTTTATTTCTTTTTTTATTTTCAAAACTTAAAAATATTTCTTTTGCCCCAGAAGCATTATAATCATTCCTAAATAAATATATTTTTTCTTTGGGATCATATTTTGCTTTAATTTCTCTACATCTGATGCATTTACACTCCCAATTTTTTTCTTTCATTTCTTTTTTAACAACTTCCCTTAAATTAGATATTTTAACAGGCCCTTTAATAATCCTTGGAGAAGGAATATCTCTAATAATTCTTTCAATTCTTGTATAATATGGGATATCTTTTTTTATTTCACACAGTATTTTAATTAAAATCTTTAAGGAATAAGGATTATATTTTCCTTTTTTATAGAGTTCGTAAAGAGGAGCTTCTTTTACTAAAGCACAAGGATATATTTTAATTAAATCCGGCTTGAATTTTTCATCAGAAAAAATAGTCTTCATCATCTCAATATCTTTTTTTGGCGTTGAGCCAAGCAAGTTAGGCATTACTTGATAAGAGACTTTAAAGCCAGTGTTTTTCAACAGCTTAGTGGCTTTTATAGTGTCCTTGATTTTATGTCCTCTAAGATTCATTTTTAAAATATTGTCATAAATAGTTTGAACTCCAAGTTCTACTTTTGTAACCCCTAGATTCCTTAATCTTTTAATTTCAACCTTATCAATAAAATCAGGCCTTGTTTCAATAGACAAGCCAATAATTCTATGCTTTGTTGATTCATTTAGTTTTTGAGCTTGAATTAAGTTTTTACTTGTTTTGTTATTACAAGCATCAAAACATCTTTTGATAAATGTTGTTTGATAGTTTTTTGGATAATATGACCAAGTTCCTCCAATAATTCTTAAGTCAATTTTATCAGTTGGATGACCTGTTAATTGAAGCGCTTTGATTCGTTGTTTTGTTTGGAAGTAAGGATTAAAACCTAATGCTTTGGCGCGTTCAGCTGCTGGTTCTCCTGATAAATAACTTTTTGGAAACCCAATTTCTAGAGGGCAGTAGATGCATTCTCCAGGACAAGGGTAAGGTTTTGTCAAAACTGAAATATTTACAATCCCTGAAAGCGAACGAATGGGTCTTGTCTTAAGTATCTCTTCAATAATTTTTGATTTTTTGATTCTTTTTTTCTTTGTTAATTCGTGATAAGCTTTTAATAATTGGATATTACTAGGAGTAAGAATCTTATACTTTTTTGAGACCTGCCTTTTAAAAATAGCCAAATCGGAAGAATTTTTAATTCTTTTCTTAATCAATTCTTTAATTATTAATTTATAACAATTCATAATGAACCCAGAATACGCACATTATTTATTAGTTAAAACCAGGGAGGATTATAACTTAATTGCTGAAGAGTTTTCAAGAACCAGAAAAAAGATATGGGAAGAAATAAGATTTTTATTTGATGATTATTTGGTTCCTGGCGATAAGGTTTTGGACTCAGGATGTGGCAATGGGAGGCATTATCCTCTTTTTAAAGAGAAACAAATTGAATATATTGGCATTGATAGTTCTAAAAGGTTAATTGAGCTTACAAAAGAAAGATATCCTGAAGCAGATTTTAGAGTTGAGGATGCTCTAAAGCTTTCTTTTGACGAAGATTACTTTAATGCTGTTTATAGCGTTGCGGTACTTCATCATATTCCATCTAAAGGGTTAAGACTTAAGTTTTTAAATGAAACAAAAAGAGTATTAAAGCCTGGGGGCTTATTGATTTTAACTGTTTGGAATTTCCATCAAATAAAAGAACTATTTTTATTAGTTAAATATACACTTTTAAAACTAATTGGAAAATCAAAGCTAGACTGGAAAGATATTTTTGAACCTTGGGGTAAAAAAGCCCAAAGGTATTATCATTGGTTTTCAAAAAGAGAACTTGGGAAATTAATTAAAGAAGCAGGTTTTAAAATTGAAAAAATTGGCACTATTAAGAATAAAGGAAAGTATCGTCAAAACATTTTTATAGTTGCAAAGAAGTTAATAGTTCAAAAAGCAGTTTCTTCGGCTCCAACCATTATTACCGAAGAGCAAGATTTCGTAGATGACTGATCACTTGACAACCCTTGCCACTAAATTAAAATTAGAAACCGAAGGGGGTGTGTGATAAATTCGCGCAGGACAAACAATGTTTGATGGAGGAGGTCTTTAGGAATTCCGGGATTTGTCCAATCCCGTCAGGCGTGGACCAAGTTCATAGAAGATTGTTCCCTCTTCATTAAAGACAGAAACACTAGATTGGAGTTTCTGTTTTTAGTTTGATTTTTATCAAGAATAACGATAAAATTATATTATCATGGCGTATAAAATTGTGGTTTCAGGTGCAGCCAAAACCAATCATTGCTGCAAGGATATCAAAGAAATCTCTAAAGAAGTTGGCAGAGAAATTGCTCGTCATAAATGCGTTTTAATTACAGGAGGCACTACTGGTGTTCCTTATTTTGCTACCTTAGGTTTTAAAGAAATTGGCGGCATTTCAGTTGGCTTTTCTCCTGCTATTTCTGAGGCTGCTCACGTGAAGACCTATAAGCTTCCCACAGAGCCTTTTGATGTAATGATTTATACTGGAGCTGATTATACTGGCAGAAATATGATAATGACAAAAGCTGCTGATGGAGTGATTGTTATTTGCGGCAGAATGGGCACCTTTCATGAATTTGTAACTGCTTTTGAAATTCAGAAACCTGTTGGCGTTTTAGAAGGAACAGGAGGAACAGCCGATAAAATAAGACAGATTGCAAAAGGCCCTTTTAGAGGATACAGGCGGGTTTTTTACGAAAGAGAGCCTAAAGCTTTGGTGAAAAATTTAATTAGTGATATTAAAAAACAAAAATTAAAGGTCGGAAAATAATTTATTAGTTTTTAAAATATGCCAAATAAAACACCTTCAGAAGAAGGGAAATTAATAGGAGAAATTACTCATTATTTTGGCAAGATTTCAGTTGCAATTATTAAAATAACTAACAGTTTGAAAGTTGGAGACGAGATAAGAATAGTAGGTGGGGAAGTTGACTTTAATCAGACAATTAAATCAATGGAAGTTGATCATAAAAAGATTGAAAAAGCTAAATCAGGAGAATCGGTTGGTTTAAAAGTTCAAGAAAAAGTAAGAGAGGGTTACAAAGTATACAAACTATAATTTTATTTAATAATTTTTAAGGATATGAGCAATGCAATAATTTACAAATTGCTTTTGTCTGTTTTTTTAGGAAGTTTACTTGGTATAGAAAGGAAGCGTAAAAAGAAAGGAGCTGGGCTCCAAACCTATAGTTTAGTGTCTTTGGGTACTTGTCTTTTTACAATCGTGGCTTTGGAAATGAACACTATGTTTTCAGGAAATTTTGATATTCTGAGAATAATTCAGGCTGTTGCTATTGGAATTGGTTTTCTTGGCGCAGGAGTTATTTTCCAACAGTCATCAGGCGTGATAGGATTAACCACTGCTGCTGGATTGTGGGTTACTTCTGCAGTAGGGGTAGCTATTGGAGTCGGTCTTTATTCTATAGCTATTTTGACTACAGCTCTGTCGTTAGTAGTTTTTATTGGTTTTGGCCTGCTAGAGGCCAAATTTTTTAAAGGAGATTAATGAAATTTATTGCTGATTTTCACTTACATTCCAAATTCTCACGAGCCACCTCTCCTCGAATGGATTTAGAGAATCTTGATAAATGGGGACGAATTAAAGGAATTAAGCTTTTAGGAACAGGTGACTTTACTCATCCTGTTTGGCTCAAGGAATTAAAAGAAAAATTAGAACCTGCTGAAAGCGGGCTTTTTAAGATTAAAAACAATAACAAAGAAACCAGATTCATTTTGAGTGCTGAAATTAGTTGTATTTATTCAAAAAAAGGCAGAGTAAGAAAAATCCATACTGTTATTCTTGCTCCTTCCTTTGAAATTGTTGAGAAGATTAATAACCGGTTGGACTTTATTGGAAATCTGAAAGCTGATGGTAGACCAATCTTAGGATTAGATGTAAAAGAGCTGGCAAAAATTGTTTTAAATGCTTCAGAGAAATGTTTGATTATTCCAGCTCATGTAATGACTCCCTGGTTTTCTTTATTTGGTTCAAGGTCGGGCTTTGATTCGATTGAAGAGTGTTTTGAAGAATATACAAAATATATTTATGCTTTAGAAACTGGACTTTCTGCTGATCCTTCAATGCTCTGGCGCACGCCTGAAGGTCAGAGATTAACACTTATTTCAAATTCAGATGCTCATTCGCCAGAAAAGATTGGTAGAGAGGCAAATATTTTTGACGTAGAATTAAGCTATCCAGCTATTTTCGAAACTATAAAATCAAAAGACAGACAAAAATTTCTTTCTACGATTGAATTTTTTCCTCAAGAAGGAAAATATCATTTTGATGGTCACAGAGCCTGTCAAGTTAGACTTTCTCCAAACGAAACAAAGAAATATAATAATATTTGTCCTAACTGCGGCAGACCTTTAACGGTTGGTGTTTTAAATAGAATTGAAGATATATCGGTGAAACCAGAAGGATTTAAGCCGGACAATGTAGTTCCTTTTAAGAGGTTGGTTCCATTAAGAGAAATAGTTGCTGAATCTTTAGGGATGACGGTTGCTTCAAAAAAAGTTGAACAAGAGTATAATAATTTGGTAGAAAAACTTGGGAGTGAGCTTAAAATTTTGCTTGATATTTCTCGTAGTGATTTAGAAAAAGTAGCTGGGCCTGAAATCGCTGAAGGAATATCAAGAGTAAGAGAGGGAAAAGTTTTCATTGAGCCTGGATACGACGGCGTTTATGGAACAGTAAAAATTTTCTCCCAACAAGAGCCAAAAAAATTATCAAAACAAACAACACTTTTTTAATATGACAATAGGAATTCCTCGGGCTTTAATCTACTTTAAAAGACCATATTTTTGGGGAGCCTTTTTTAAAAACCTTGGTTTTAAGGTTTTACTTTCACCTTCAACGAATAGACAAATTGTTGCCGAAGGAGTGAAAAAAGCTGATCCGGAAACTTGTTTTTCAAATAAGGTTTACTGGGGTCATTTATTGTGGCTTGACGGAAAATGTGATTTAATTTTTGTTCCAAGGCTAAAGGCTAATAAAGAAAAGCTTGAATACTGCCCTAAGTTTTTTGGTTTGCCTGACCTAGCAAAGATTTTAGTTAAGAGTTCAATTTTAACTAAAACTTTTGATGAAAGAAAAGAGAAATTCGAGAAAAGCCTTGAGAAATTGGGAAAGAAACTGAATAAGAGTAGATCAGAGATAAAAAAAGCCACAAAAATCACTCTCTTAGAAGAAAAGAAATTAAAAGAGAAAGAAAAAAAAGATTTTTTTAGAAAAATTAAGTCAAAAAAACCAAAAATTATTCTAATCTCTCATCCCTACAATTTATATGATGATTATGTTAATTTAAGAATGAAAGAGAAGCTGGAGAAATTAGGAGTTGAACCAATTTTTCTTGATGAAGTTCCGAGTAGTACAGTTTTGACTGGCTCTCCGCGAAAATCTATACTTACGATTGAATTCCACTGGGAGTTTGGGAAAGAAATATTTGAAAAGATCGAAGAAATATTGAAGTATAATATTACAGGAGTCATTGAAATTTCTTCTTTTGCTTGTGGTTGCGATGCTGTTTTAAAAGAATTTATTGAAAAAGAATTTAAAAACCAGAAGATTCCCTTTTTATATCTAATAATTGATGAACATACAGGGGAAGGAGGTTTTCAAACACGGCTAGAGGCTTTTGTTGATACCTTTCAATAATTTATATGAAACTAAAAATAACTTTTCCTAGATGGGGTAATTATACTATTGCTTTCAAAACTCTTTTTAAAGAGTTGGGTTTGGAGGTTATTTCTCCTGAGAAAACAACTTCTCAGACAATTATTGAAGGAGCGAAATTAGCCCCCGAAATGTATTGTTTCCCTTTAAAAGTGAACATCGGGAATTATTTAGAAACAATAAAAAAAGGAGCAAATACAATTTTTATGGTTACTGCCCTTGGTGGTTCTTGTCGTTTAAGATATTATAGTGCGATTCAGGATAAAGTTTTACAGGAAGCAGGCCATAACATTAGCTTTATTACTTTTGATCAGAGCCCCAAAGATATTTTTTTAAAAATAAAAGAAATTTCTGGAGCTTCTCCTTGGCAGATTCTTAAAGCAGCTAGATTTTCTTTTAAAAAATTAAGACTTATTGAAAAACTGGAGAAAATAGCTCAATATTACAGACCAAGGCAGATCGAAAAAGGAATAACTGATAGATTGTTAATTACGGCCTTAATAGATCTTGATAAGACAGAAAAAGAAAAAGATTTTTCAAGGTTTAAGAAAAAAATCTTAAAAAAGTTTGCAAAGATTAAGATTGAAAAAAACAAAAATATACCTAGAATTGGTTTGATTGGAGAAATCTATACTGTTTCTGATCCAACAATCAATTTTGAGGTTGAAAAAAAATTAGGAGAAGAAGGAATAGAAGTTCATCGGGAGATGGATTTAACCTATCATTTAAAGAAGAAAATCTTCTTCTGGAAAGATTGGGTAATCCAAAGGAAAATAAAATCTTATTTAAATTCAACTGTTGGCGGTCATGGCAGAGATGCAATTTATGAGACCTTAGATTATGTAAAAAAGGATTTCGATGGAATAATTCATTTGTTGCCAGCTTTTTGTATGCCAGAGATAACAATACGGCCAATTTTGGAAAAAATTCATCAAGAAAAGAAAATTCCCTTTTTATCATTATCTTTAGATGAACAAGTGGCTGAAGCTGGAATTAATACTCGTCTTGAAGCATTTGTTGATGTAGTTAAAAATTATTATAAATATAAGGAGAAAAAAATATGAAAGTTTATTTAGGCATTGACGTTGGCTCTATTTCCACTAAATTGGTTTTAATTGATGAACAAGGTCAAATTTTAGCCCACTTTTATTTCCGGACTGGAGGAAATCCAATTAAAGCTATTCAAGAGGGAATTAAAAAATTAAAAAATCAAATTGAAAAAGACAATTTGAGTGTTCAAATTTCAGGAGTGGCAACTACTGGTTCTGCTCGTTATCTGGCTGGAGTTATCACTGGGGCTGACCTAATAAAAAATGAAATTACCGCTCATGCTAAAGGAACTTCTTTTTTAGTTCCTGACGCAAAAACTATTATTGAAATCGGTGGACAGGATTCAAAAGTTATTATTTTAGAAAACAAAGTAGCGATTGATTTTGCCATGAACTTGGTTTGTGCCGCAGGCACAGGGTCTTTTCTTGATGCCCAGGCATTTAGACTAAAAATTCCAATTGAAGAGTTTGGAGAATTAGCCCTAAGCTCAAAAAGCCCAACCACTATTGGTTCCAGATGTACAGTATTTTGCGAATCAGATATGATTCATAAACAACAAATTGGACATAGAGTAGAAGACATTATAGCTGGTCTTTGTCAGGGTTTAGCCAGAAACTTTTTGGCTAATGTAGCCAAGGGTAAGAATATAAAAGAGCCAATTGTATTTTTAGGAGGCGTTTCTGAAAATATAGGAATGAGAAATGCTTTTGAAAAAGCTTTAGGGCAAAAAATTCTTGTTCCAGAATACAATACTGTAATGGGCGCTTTTGGAGTAGCTCTTTTAATAAAAGACAATCCACCTTCCCAAACAAAATTTTCAGGATTTGAAGTTTCAAATAAGGATATCAAATGCACTTCTTTTGACTGTAAAGATTGTCCAAACCAATGTGAGGTTATTGAAGCAAGGATAGATGGAAAAGTTATTGCTCGTTGGAATGACAGATGCGGTAAGTGGAGCAATTTAGCAGTTGATGTTTAAATATAATTAATGAATCATAAGTATTATTTTACAGTTATAGAGTGGAAACTTGACATAGCTTTATGCGTGGCTATAATGAATATGTTAAATTACTATGGCTAAAAGAAAACAACTGAATCCTTTTATTTCTAAGACAATTTTTTCTGTTGATTTTGTAATTTGTTTTTCAACTACAATTAACAAAATAAAGACAAAAGTGGTTCGGTAGGATAATAAGAACCTAAATTCAAAAAATAAAAAAACTACTGGACCTCTAAAACACGAGGTTCTTTTATATTTATATGCTAGAAAAATACTATCTAACAAAAAAAGGAGTAAATAAAGTAAAGAAAGAATACGAAGATTTGAAAAGAATCAGAATGGCAAAAACGAAAGGAGAATCTCCTCAGCTTTTGCAATCCGATGATTTAAATCCTGAATACATTGTTTTTCGGGAAGATTTAAGTTTTTTAGAAAGCAGACTTATTGATTTAGAGCATATTTTAGAGAATATTGAACCAATTAAACTGCCTCCAAAAAACAAGCGTAATATTGTTTACTTAGGCGCAACAGTTACCTTGGAAGAAACTGATGGCGAGATTAATGAATTCACAATTGTTGGAACCTTGGAAGCCAATCCTAGTGAGGGTAAAATCTCATCAAAGTCTCCAATAGGAAAAATCCTATTAGGCCACAAGCTTAATGATACGGTGGAGGTTTCTTCTCCTATAAAAGTAATCTATATACTTAAAAAAATTAAATATTCTCTGTTCTAACCTATGAAAAATGCTCTTAATTTCTTAATTGAGGCGAATAAATTAAAAGAAATGCCTCGAACAGGTTGGGTTCTGATGCAAGTTAAAAATCCAGAATCAATCGCTTGTCATACTTTCAGGCTTGCAGTCACTGCTTGGTTAATGAGCGAAAAGGCTGGGCTAAACGTAGAAAGAGCAATTAAAATTGCTCTTTTTCATGATCTGGGAGAGGTTTATACTGGTGATGTAACTCCTTTTGGCTACTATCAAGGACTTTCCAGGAAAAAGAAAAAAGATGAAAAGCTATTAATGAAGTGGGTGCGTCTTTCAAGAAATGAAAAGGAAAAAAGAGCCAAGGTAAAATTCAAGAGAGAAAAAAAATCATTTTTAAAATTAACTGGTTCCCTTGAAGCAAAATTAAAGAATGAAATTTATTCTCATTGGTATGATAACGAAAAAAGAATAAGCAAAGAGGCAAAATTTGTTAGGCAGTTAGATAAAATTGAAATGTTGCTTCAGTCAATTGAGTATTTCGGTAGTGATAAAAATACTGGAGGAACAAGCTGGTGGGAAGGAACTGAAGAAGTGGTAGAAGACCCCTTGCTTCTGGATTTCTTGGCTGTTATTAAAAGAAAGCTTTATCGTCGTTATAGGAGGATATTTGGAGAAAAAATTAAAGTTTCAAAATATTTTAAAAAAAGAGAAAAAGAACTGACAAATATTTTAGAATTCCTTTTAGAGATTGGAAAATTAAAACATATGCCTCGTTTATACTGGACCATTAGAGATGTTAAAAAGCCCGAAACGGTTGCTAGTCATATTTTTACTTTGAGTTTAATGGCTTGGCTTTTTGGAAGCCCTAAAAAAAGAACCTATAATACAGAGAAACTTCTTAAAATGGCTTTAGTTCATGAGATTTCTGCTGTTTATACTGGTGATTCAACCCCTTACGATAGAATTTTGAGTAAATCAAAAGGAAAAGAAAAAAAGATTCTGAAAAAGTGGCCACGACTTTCGAAGAAAGAAAAGATGAGAAAATATATTGAGGACTTTAAAAAAGAAAGAAAAGCTTTTAAAAGGCTTAGTTCGAGATTAAGGGGCCCTTCCGGAAAAGAGATATTTAATCTTTGGCATGAATACCGAACTAGAAGTAATGCTGAAGGACGTTTTCTTTCGCAATTAAACGTTATGGCAGTCTTACTTCAAGCGCTTTTGTACGAAAAAAAGAAAAAGAAATTTTCTGCTGTTCCAATCTGGGAGTGGGCTTTTGAGATCTCTGATAATGAGGTAAACTTCAAACTTATGGACGAAATGAAAAAAAAGTTCTATAAATAACTGATGAACAGAAAAAATAAAAAATTAATTACTATCATAATCCTTTCAACAGGATTGTTTTTTCTTTTGGGAGAGGCGCCTGACAATTCAAACTTTAAAAATGTTTTAAGTTCAGTTCCAGAAAATAATATAGTTATTATTTTTAATTCTGGTGGCTGGGGAGATACTCCAATAAAAGAAGCAGCTGATTTTGCTCCAATTATTGAAGGCATTGAAATGACTTTAAGTGATTTAGGTTACAACTCAATAGTTGTTCCTTATATAAGAACTAGGGAGAGCTTTTTGGGCAGAGTTGAAGGATTTAAAGAAGCTTTAAGCTTATTTCCCAAACAGTCCCAGAAACTAGCCAGCGAGATTGAATATTTTATTAAAAATCACCCTGAAAATAAGATAATTATGGCTGGACTGTCAAACGGAGCAACCTTTATCAATAGAACAATAAAGAAGGTTTCAAAGAATGAAAGAAACAGTGTTTTTGCTATTGAGGTAGGCACTCCTTTTTGGGAAAATGTTTTAAAATCTGACAATGTTCTTTTATTACGCAACAAAGGGAAAGACGCTCTTTCTGAAATGGATTTAAAAACACTTATCTTGGCATTTTTGAAAGCTCCTTACAAGTGGCTTTTAGCACAGGTTTCAAGAGAAGAACTTTCTTTTTCACAAGCACTTTATTTACCCGGTCATTATTACAGCTGGAATAGTGTTTCTCCAGAAGTAAAATTATTTCTTGAAAGCAGCTTTGCATTATTCTAAATTATTGATAATGTTTAATAATGATAACTACGTCTTCTCCAGGTAAAATTATTCTGTTTGGGGAGCATGCGGTTGTTTATGATAAACTGGGTATCGCCTGTAGTATTGATAAAAGGTGTAACGTCAAGCTTTTTCCTTCTGACAAGAAGGTTGTTTTATTAAATTCCAAGAATTTGAACTTAACCCGCTCTTTAAAAGAAAAAGAGCTTTTTGATTTATATGAAGAAATGAGTGTTTTCATAAGGGAAAAGAATTTTGATAAAATAAAAAAAATCTATAAAAACGATGAACTAATCCCGAGTTTTTTTGTTCTTGCCAGTATTTTTAAAAAATATGGTTTCAAGGGGTTAGAAATTGAGATTGATTCCCAAGTGCCCAAGAATTTAGGCTCAAGCTCATCTGTTTTTTCAGCCATTAGCTTGGGAATATTAAAATATTTAACAAAAGATTTTTCTAAAAAAGACGTTTCTGATTTTGCCTACTTAGGTGATGTAATAGCTCATGGGGGAACTCCTTCTGGCATTGATAACAATGCTGTTACTTATGGTGGTTATGTTAGATATAAAAAATCAGAAGGCGTAAAAGCTTTAACAATTGATTTTGAAATTCCCTTGTTGATAATTGATAGTGACGAAAAAGTGAAAACATCTGAAATGGTTTCTTATGTTAGAGAGCAAAAAGAAAAAAAACCCCAATTCGTAAATTCTGTTTTAAATTCTCTGGACAATATTTCAAAAAAAGCTTTAGAGGTTTTAATTTCAAAAAACCTTAATGATTTAGGAATATTAATGACAAAGTATTATAAAGAGTTAAAAAAATTAAATATTTCAACTTCTAAGCTAGATAAAATAGTCGAAATTGCCCTCAAAAACAATGTTTTGGGGGTTAAACCAACCGGAGCTTGGGGTGGAGGATGTTGTTTAGTTTTAACAAAAGATAAGAAAGGTATGCTTGACTTGAAAAATTCTTTTAAGCAAAATGGATTCAAGTCTTTTCAAGCAAAAATCGGAGTTAAAGGAGTTCAAATTATATGAAAGCAACTGCAATTGCTAATGCAAATATTGCCCTAATAAAATATTGGGGCAAAAGAGATCCAGAACTGTTTTTACCCTATAACAGTTCTATTTCTTTGACTTTAAATGGATTGAATACTACTACAACTGTTGAGTTTGGCGGATATGAACAAGATATTTTTATTTTAGATGGTCAGGAGATTAAAGAGGGAAAAGAGTTGGAAAAATTGGTCCAACACCTAAATCTGATTAGAAAAATAGCAAGAGTTTCTGAAAAAGCAAAAATTGTTAGTAGAAATAATTTTCCAAGGGCAGTAGGACTGGCAAGTTCTGCTTCAGGATTTGCTGCCTTCACTTTTGCTGCAACAGAAGCTCTCGGGATGAACTTGGATTCAAAAGAATTATCTATAATCTCTCGTCAGGGAAGTGGTTCGGCAACAAGAAGCTGTTTAGGTGGATTTGTAGAATGGATTAAAGGAGAAAAACAAGATGGTACTGATAGTTATGCAAAACAAATTGCTTTACCGGAACACTGGCCAGAAGTTAGGATGCTTACTACTATTGTTTCAACCAAAGCTAAAAAAGTCTCTAGTCGTGTTGGTATGGCTCAAACAATTAAAACTTCTCCAATGTATTCTGTCTGGCTTGATAAAATAGAACAAGATTTAGAGAGTGTACGACAAGGTATTTTAAATAAAGATATTGATTTGGTTGGGAAAACAGCTGAAGCGAATTGTTTAAAAATGCATGCCACAATGATTACAACCGTTCCGTCAATAATTTATTGGATGCCAGCAACTTTGGAAATAATACATTCAGTTTTAGAGTGGAGGGAGAAGGGTTTAGAATGTTATTTTACAATTGATGCTGGCGCTCAAGTGAAAATTATCTGTTTAGAAGATAAAGTTTCAGAACTTACTCAAAAGCTAGAGAATCTTGACGGAGTTAAAAAAGTTATTATTTGTAAACCAGGCCAGGGGCCAAAATTAATTAAAGAACATCTTTTTTAGTATGATTAAGGTTTCTGCACCAGGAAAACTAATGTTATTTGGAGAGCACGCTGTAATTTATGATAAACCATGCCTTGTGGCTTCTGTTGACCATAGAATCAGCGTTTCTTTGGAAAAAAGAAATGATAATAATATTATTCTGACTGCCCCGGAGCTAAATATTAAAAATCAAACCGTTTCTAATTTGGAAAAAACTCACTTTAAAAAAGTGAGCTTTATTTTAACAGCAGTCAGGAATTTTTTTAAAAAATACGATTTAAAATCTGGATTAGATATTAAAACTAAAAGTGAATTCTCAGATAAGGTCGGTTTGGGAAGTTCTTCTGCTGTTGTTGTTTCAACTATTAAAGGCTTGTCAGAATTATTTAAGATAAAAATGAATGAAAAAGATATTTTTGATCTTTCCTATCAAACAGTTTTAGATGTTCAAGGATTGGGTTCAGGATTTGATGTGGCAGCTGCAGTTTATGGAGGAATTTTATTTTTTAAAACAGCTGGAAAAGTTATTAAAACAGTCAATATCCAAAACATTCCTTTGGTTATTGGCTATACAGGCATTAAGGCAGATACGCCGACCTTAGTTAAAATGGTTTCTGAAAAAAGAACAAAAGAACCCAATAAAATAAATAATATTTTTAATGAAATTGAAAAAATAGTTAATTTAGCAAAAGCTGAAATAGAAAATAAAGACTGGGAAGAAGTTGGGAGATTAATGAATTTAAATCAGAATTTGTTAAGGAATCTTGACGTAAGCTCTAAAAAGCTTGAGGATTTAATAAAAGCAGCTTTAGGCGCAGGGGCTTATGGATCTAAACTTTCTGGAGCTGGTGGCGGGGATTGTATGATTGCAATAGCTGATGAAAACAACTTAGACAAAATTAAACAGGTAATAGAAAAAGCCGGAGGGTCTATTATTAATGCAAGGATTCCGGCCGAAGGCGTGAAGATAGAATAAAAACATGGTTACTCTGATTATGGAGAAATAATCAAAAGAAATCTTGTATTGCCAGACATCACTGGTATCCAAAGCTTATACGGGCTTTAATTATTAAAGCCTAAAGAAAACAGAACTCCTTAACTTTAAGGGGTTTTGTTTTACCTTTTATTGTTGATATAATTTAAAATAATGAAAAAGCTTTTTCTTTTTTTAATTTCTCTTATCATTGGAATAATCCTTTTTGTTTGGATTGGAAAAACTATAGGCTGGCAGGAGATAAAAAATGCTTTTTTAATTTTTACTGGTTGGAACGGCATGGTGATTTTTATCCTGACTCTTTTAATAATGCTGTTTAGTGCTTGGAGATGGCAGGAAATTTTAAAGGCTCAGAATGTTGAAATTTCTTTTCTTGAACTTTTTAAAGCTTTTCTTGCAGGTTTTGGTGTTATGTTTTTAGCACCTGTTCTTTTATGGGCAGGAGAGATTTTGCGAGGTTATGTGTTGAGAAGAAAAAATAAAGTCTCTTGGACCCAAGTAATGACTTCAGTTTTTATTGACAGAATTTTGGAGTGGACTGTTAATTTAATAGTAATTGTTTTAGGAAGTTTATACTTTCTTTACAAAATAGGGCTACCTTCCAAAAACTTATTAATAATTTTTGGCGGTGTGTTTTTAATTTTCTTTTCAGTAATTTCATATTTTTATTTTAAAGTTTCAAAAAGGGAAAGCATAATTAGGTTTATTTTTAAAATCAGTGGTTTTAAAGATTTTGACAAAAGAAATTTTCTTTTGGAGGCTGAAAAACAAATCTTTAATTTTTTTAGATGGGAAAACAAAAAATTACAAAAAACTTTTAATTTATCTTTTTTAAGATCTGGAGCAATGCTTTTAAGAACATATATTTTAATTATTTTTTTAGGAAAAAACATTGGATTGTTATCGAGTTTATCTGTTTTAGGTTTTACATATTTAGCAGCAATGATTCCAATTCCAGCTGCGTTAGGTTCTCATGAGGCAATTCAAACTTTCGCTTTTGATTCCTTAAGTTTAACTATTTCTTCTGCCGCTGCCTTCACAATGATTATTAGGGCAGCAGAGTTGTTATTTGCATTAGCGGGGCTCGTGATTATTTTTAAAGTAGGCGTATCTTTTGCAAAAGGTATGTTTTTTAAAAAAGTTGAGAAATTAGGAAAAATGATTAACGAAAATGATTTGTGATATGGTCTTTTTTTTATTTGAGCTTAATGAAATAGACCAGTATAATGAACAATATGTCAAAATCTATTAACAAGGTCATTAAGACTTTAATAGCGAGCGATATTGCTCTAAGTGGTGGGTGGGGTTTACTTGGTCCTGTTTTTGCTATCTTTATTGTTAAAAACGTTGCAGTTAGCGGTATTGCTCAGGCTGCTGAAGTGGCTGGCTTTTCCTCTTTGACTTATTGGGTTGTAAAGTCTTGCCTACAGATTCCAATTGGCAAGTATTTAGACAAAAATCATGGTGAGCAAGATGATTTTTGGTTTATGTTTGCCGGGACTTTTTTAAATGCATTTGTCCCTTTTGGTTATATGATTTCATCTGAACCTTGGCATATTTATGCTTTTCAAGTCTTGCATGCTGTTGCTATGGCAATGGCTATACCTTCCTGGGCAGCTATTTTTACAAGACACATTGACAAAGGAGATGAAGCCTATGAGTGGAGCGTTAGAAGCACTTCTTTGGGCTTTGCAGCAGGAATAGCTGGTGCTGCTGGCGGAATTATGGTTGCCTTATTTGGCTTTAAAGTAGTTTTTATTTTAGTTGGCGGACTAACGTTTATTTCAGCATTTCTGCTTTTAGCGATTAGGAATGATATTGCTCCTCATGATAAGGTCCTTCCAAGAGTTCCTCGTTCTCGTTTACCATTTTAAACAATATGAGAAATCAGGAAATTGCTAAAATATTTTATGAAATTTCAGAATATTTAGAAATGGATGAGGTTGCTTTTAAGCCTTATGCCTATAAAAAAGCAGCTTTGAATTTGGAAAACCTAGAGCAGGATGTGAGCGATATTTATAAAAAAGAAGGATTAAAAGGGATTAAGAAAATTCCCGGAGTCGGAAAATACCTTGCTTTAAAAATTGAAGAGTATTTAAAAACAGGAAAGATTAAGTATTTTCAAAAATTGAAAAAGAAATCCCCCATTGACGTAAGTGCACTTACTGCTGTTGAGGGATTAGGTCCAAAAAAGATTAAAACCTTATATCAAAAACTAGGAATCAAAAACGTTAAACAGCTGGAAAAAGCTGCTAAGGCGCATAAAGTTGCGTCGCTTTTTGGTTTTGGAGAAAAAACAGAAGAAAACATTTTACAAGGAATTGAGTTTTTAAAGAAAAGCAAGGGCAGATTTTTACTAGGAGAGATTTTACCAATTGCCAGAGATATTTATGAGAAACTAAAGAGATTAAAAGAGGTTGAGAAGATTGATATTGTTGGTTCTTTAAAAAGAATGAAAGAAACTATTAGAGATATCGATATCTTAATAGCTTCCAGAAAACCAAAGAAAGTAATGGATTTTTTTGTATCTCTTGACGGTATTGAAAAAGTTTGGAGTAAAGGAATTACCAAGGCGTCAGTAAGAATGAAGACCGGCTTTGATGTTGATATAAGAGTTGTTCCAAAAGAAAGTTACGGAGCAGCCCTTCAGTATTTTACTGGTTCAAAGGAACACAATATTGCTACAAGAAAAGTTGCGATGAGTAAGGGATTAAAATTAAACGAATATGGTTTATTTAAAGGAAAAAGAAAAATTGCAGGGGAGAATGAAAAAGAAATTTATAAATTATTAGGCATGGATTGGGTTCCACCTGAAATAAGAGAGGACCGGGGAGAAGTTAAAGCAGCTTTAAAGGGCCAGCTTCCTGCATTAGTGCAGTTAAAAGACATTAAAGGACATTTACACTGTCATTCAAACTGGAACGGAGGCGAAAATTCCATTTCAGAGATGGCTAAAAAAGCAATGGAATTAGGTCATGACTATATTGGTATTTCAGATCATACAAAGTTTTTAAGAATTGAATATGGATTAGATGAAAAACGATTATCAGAGCAAAGAAAAGAAATTGATAAGTTAAATAAAAAGTTTAACAAGAAAAAATTCAGAATACTTCAGGGTGCTGAAACAAACATTTTGAAAGATGGTTCAATTGATATTAAAGATGGGGCCTTGAAGAAGCTGGATTATGTTATTGCTGGAATTCATTCAAACTTTAAAATGGAAAAATCTGAAATGACAAACAGATTAATTAAAGCAATGAAAAATAAGTATGTTAATATTATTTCTCATCCAACAGGAAGATTACTTAAACAAAGAGAAGGGTATGAGATTGATTTCGATAAAATTCTAAAAGCGGCAAAGGAGTTTGGAACAATTTTAGAAATAAATGCTCACCCTGTAAGGTTGGACTTAAATGATTTAAACATTAGGAAGTGTAAAGGGGCTGGGGTAAAAATGGTTATTAATACAGACGCACATCACAAAGAACAAATGAGATTTTTGAACTTGGGAGTAGCCCAGGCTCGTCGTGGTTGGGCGGAGAGAAAAGATATTATTAACACTCAACCTTTAAATAAATTACTAAAACATTTTAAATAGCGTGCCAATAGAGAAATCGGCTGGGGTAGTAATCTTTAAAAAAGACAAGGGTAATATTTATTACCTTGTTTTGCATTATGAGTTGGGGCATTGGGATTTTGTTAAAGGCAAGATTGAAAAAAATGAAGAATTAAAACAAGCAGTTATAAGAGAGACTAAAGAAGAAACTGGAATTGATGATATAAGATTTATTGGAAAATTTAAAGAAAAAATTGAGTATTTTTTTAAAAAACAAGGTAAAACAATTTTTAAAACAGTAATATTTTTCTTAGCTGAAAGCAAGACAAAAGAAATTAAACTTTCTTATGAGCACATTGGTTTTTATTGGCTTCCTTATGATAAAGCCATAGGGCGGTTAACATTTGAAAATGCCAAAAGAGTCTTAAAAAAAGCTAATGATTTCATTATTAGTAATAAACTGTAGGTATTTTAAAACCGCCTTTTAGGCGGCTTTCTTCGCTTCTTTTTTAACAATTACTTTTTCAAGAATCTTTTCAAATATTTTAGGATGTTTTTGCGCTAATTGAGATAGGATTTTTCTATCAATCTCAATTTTATTCTTTTTCAAAAGATTTGTGAATTTACTGTATGAAATTCCTTTTTCACGAGCTGCAGCATTAATCTGGATTTGCCAGAGACGTCTGAAGTCTCTTTTTTTAGTTCTTCTGTGTTTGTATGCATGAGTCCAGGCATGAAACAAGGCATCTTTTGCTAACCTATATTTTGATTTTCTTCCCCAACGATAACCTTTAACAAGTTTTAAAACACGCTTTCTTCTTTTATGTGCAGTTGTACCTCTTTTTACTCTTGTCATAATTATCTTTGATATTTAAGAATCTTTTTAATTTTTTTTGCTTCAGCAGGCGATAAAGGGACCAATTTCCTTCTTTTTCTGATTTGCTTCCCTGTTTTTTTTGCTCTGTAATGGCAAAGACCAACCACCCTTCTTAAAACCTTGCCAGTTTTTGTGATTTTAAAACGTTTTGCTACTGATTTTCTTGTTTTCATATTATTTATGTATTTTCCTTGCTTTTTCCTTCTTGTTTTTGATCTCTTGAAACAATCATTATGAATTTATTGGGAGTTCTTTTTAAGCTACTCTCAATTTTTATTGAAATCTTTTCGTCTAAGGTCTGTACAAATTTGTTTATTTTTTCCCTAGCAAACCTACCAAGTCCTTTCTCTCTCCCCCTTAAAATCATTTCTATTTTTACTAAATTTCCTTTTTTTAAGAATTTTTCTGCTTGATTGGCTCTTGTTTCTAAATCATGAGGGGCAATATTAAATCTCAATCTTATTCCTTTCATTTCAACTCTTTTTGTTGTTTTCTTTTCTTTCTCTTTCTTTTGCAATTGATAAAGATATTTTCCGTATTCAACAATTTTACAAACAGGAGGATCAACTTTATCAGTAACCTGAACTAAATCTAAATTACGCTCTTTGGCTGTTTGAATTGCCTTTTCTAAAGGAATAACTCCAATTTGTTTTCCAGTTTCATCAATCAACCTTACTTCTTTAGCCCTTATATATTCATTAGCTCTTACCCTAGGACCTCTATTTCTTTGATTATATCTTCTTTTTTTTCTCAATGTATTCTTAATTTATTTTTATTAATTAGTTTTGTGGAGACGAAGGGGGCGAACCCTTGTCCAGAAATTATTCTAAAATAATTCTACAAGCTTAGCCCAATTGGTTGAACTCAGAAAATTTAAACTGGGCAAAATTTTTCTGATTTTTGTTCTGTTAATTTTTGATAATTCTCCCAGTTCCCGAAAAATTATCTATCTCGATAATATCACGCCTACTTTTACCTATCGAGAATCAGTAAGGTAAACGGCATTAAGCAGTAGCTAATGCGGGTGCAAATAAATTATTGGCACTTAATGGTTTTTCGAAGATTTACGAGATTCGAAGCTCGACTTGCATTTTTTATTCAAATTCCTGTCGAATCTTACGTCCCCTTTTTGTTTAACGGAACTCTTTTCCAATATTCCCCCTGATTTCTCTTTCAACCTCCCTTTTTCTTATTATTTCTCTTTTATCAATCTTTCTTTTCCCTTTAGCCAAACCGAATTGCAGTTTTATTTTACCTTTCCTAGTATAAATTATTAATGGTATCATTGTCAAACCCTTTTGTTTTGTTTTTCCTATCAAATGCTTGATTTCTTTTTTTGTTAAAAGCAGTTTTCTTGATCTTTTGGAATTATAATCCTTAGGTGCGTTTTTGGGTTGATAAGGAGGAACGTTAGCTCCAATTAAATAAACTTCTTCACTTCTTAAAACAACATAAGACCCGGCTAGGTTAATCTTTCCTAACTTGATTGATTTTACCTCTTGTCCAATTAAAGAAATGCCTGCCTCAAATTTTTCCAGAATTTCATAGTTAAAGTACGCTTTTTTATTCTTTGTAATTATTTCCATACTTTGATTTTAACAGAAAAATGAGATAATCTTAAATTGATGAATGAGAAGAAAAGCAGCAGAATCCCTGGTTTTTTTAAGTTAAACAGAAAACAAAAACTTAAAAAAGTAAAAGAGTTTGCTGATTTAACTGATAAAGAGCTTGAAATCATTGAAAAAGGTGCATTAAATCCTGAAGTAAGAGATAGAATGGCTGAAAATGTGATTGGCACTTTCTCTCTTCCTTATAGTATTGCTGTAAACTTTTTAATAAACAAAAAAGATTACTTTGTGCCAATGGTAACCGAAGAGCCTTCTGTGGTTGCCGCAGCTTGTTATGGAGCAAAGTTATTAAGAACAAGTGGAGGAATTGAGGCTGAGAATTTGGGTAATCAGATGATAGGACAGATTTATTTAACAGAAGTAGAAGATGCCCAAAAAGTTAAAGAAAAGATTTTGGAAAATAAAAGAGAGATTATTGAACTTGCTAATTCCAAAAAACCTGATTTGATTAAGATGGGGGCTGGCGCAAAAGACCTAGAACTAACTGTTTTAAATAATAAAAACATAGGGACGATCTTAAGAATTCATTTATTAGTAGATACCAAAGACGCTATGGGAGCCAATACGGTAGATACAATGCTTGAAGGCATTTCTCCTTTAATTGAAAAGATTGTAAATAAAAAAGCAGTTCTAAAAATTATTTCCAATTTATCTGACAAAAGACTAGTGAAAGTTAAAGGGAAAGTTTTAAAAGAATCTTTAACAACAAAAGGATTTAAAGGCGAAGAGGTAATTGAAGATATTATTAAAGTTCAGGCCATAGCTGAAGCTGATATTTATAGGGCAGTTACTAATAATAAAGGCATTTTAAATGGGATGGGAGCAGTTGCTTTGGCCGTTTCAAATGACTGGAGAGCGCTAGAGGCAGGAGCCCATGGATATGCAGCAAAGTCAGGAAAATATCTGCCTTTGACTAAATGGACAAAGACTAGTAGCGGTGACTTGATGGGAGAGATGATAGTTCCAATAGCAGTTGGAATAACTGGAGGAGCAATATCAGCTTATCCAGTAGCCAGAGTTTCTTTAAAGATATTAAATGTAAAATCAGCCCAGGAGCTAGCTTGTGTTATGGCTAGCGTTGGTTTGGCCCAGAATTTAGCGGCTTTAAGAGCCTTAGTTTCAGAGGGCATTCAAGAAGGTCATATGAGATTGCATAATAGGATAAAAGAAAATAACAATGATTAGAGAAGAGATAAAAGAATTAATAAAAGAATCAATAATCAAACTTCAGAAACAAAAGGAAATTCCTGTTTTTGATATTGATGAGATTAAGGTTGAGTATTCTGAACAAAAAATTTACGGTGATTACTCTGCCAATATTGCAATGATAATTGCAAAAAAAGTAAAGAAAAACCCAATAGAAACAGCGGAATTATTAATTGAAAATTTCAAAGACAAAATACCAGATTTATTTGAAAGGATTAAAATAGTGAAGCCAGGATTTATTAATTTTTTTGTTTCAAATAAGTATTTACAAGAACAGATTAAAAAAATTATTAAGGAAAAAGATAAATACGCTTTAAATAAAACTGGCGAAGGTAAAACCATAATAGTTGAGTATGCTCATCCTAATACACATAAGCTTTTCCATATAGGACACTTAAGAAATATTACCAATGGTGAGGCAGTAGTAAGGATATTAGAAGCCAATGGTTATAAAGTGATTCGTGCAAATTATCAGGGGGACGTTGGTCTTCATATCGCCAAGTGTTTATGGGCAATGAAAAAAACCACAGACCTGGAGAAAAAGATTAAAGGATTAGAAAATTTAGATGAAAAAGTTGAGTTTTTGAGTAAATGTTATGTTGACGGGAATAGAGCTTATGAAAAAGATAAGGGGGCAAAAAAGGAGATTTTAGAGATTAATAAACAAATATATGATAAAGATTCTAGGGTTAAGGAATTATGGAAAGAAACAAGAAAGTGGAGTTTAGATTATTTCGAGAAAATATATAAAAGAGTATACACACATTTTGACAGATACTATTTTGAATCAGAGGTAGCTGAAAAAGGAAAAGATATTGTCCTTAAGTTTAAAGACTCCAACGTCTTTATTGATTCTAGAGGTGCGATTATTTTTCCCGGTTCAAAATACGGACTGCACGATAGAGTTTTTGTAACTAAAGAAGGAAATCCCACCTATGAAGCCAAAGATATGGAGCTTGGAAGATTGCAGTTTAAGGAATACAATCCTGATTTAATAATTCATAATGTTGGACCAGAACAAAAAGAATATTTTCAAGTTATTTTTAAGGCCTTAAATCAAGTTTTTCCTTACACTAAAAACAAAGAGCATCATCTTGTTTCTGGCTGGGTTAGTTTAAGAGAAGGTAAAATGAGCTCAAGAAAAGGAGTTATTGTAGCGGGCAAATGGTTGATTGACGAAGTAAAAAAAAGAATTATAGAGAACTTTAATAAAATTTCTGATGAAACCACAGAAAAAATAGCTATTGGCGCTGTTAAATATTCTTTTTTAAAAAACAGTCCATCAACGGATATAGTGTTTGACATTGACGAATCAATATCTTTGCAGGGCAATTCTGGTTCATATTTACAGTATAGTTACGTTAGGGCAAATAGTGTTTTAACTAAATCAAAAGAGAATTTCAAAAAGATTGAAAATTTAGAATTAAAAGAGAAACAAGAGATTTCTCTCGCAAGAATCCTAACTATGTTTCCGGAATTTGTTAAAGAAGCAGGGAGGCGTTATGCTCCGAATTTAATTGCAAACTATCTTTTTAAACTAGCCCAAAACTTCAATAGCTTCTATGAATCATTACCTATTTTAAAGGCAGAAAATGAGAATATTAAAAAAACTCGTTTAGCTTTAGTTTTTGTCTTTTCTCAGGTTCTTAAAGATGGACTAAGTCTTTTAGGGATTTTAACTCCAGAAAAGATGTAGTTTTTTAGTTTTTTTAGAATTAAACCTATTTTTGGTATAGGTTTTTTATTTGAAAAAAACAATCTAAAGTGATATTTTAGATATATACACATGAAACTAGACTTACCTAAAAAGCAAATAAAAATTTTAAAGTTCTGGAAAGATAAAAAGATATTTGAAAAAAGCATACAACAACGAGCAAAAGCTCGTGATTTTATATTTTATGAAGGTCCTCCTACTGCTAATGCACCTCCAGCGCTTCATCATGTTTTAGCCAGGGTTTTTAAAGATATAATTTGTAGATATAAAACAATGAAGGGTTTTAGGGTTTTAAGAAAAGGAGGATGGGATACGCATGGTTTGCCAGTTGAGCTTCAAATTGAAAAAAAGATTGGCTTAAAGTCAAAAAAAGATATTGAAAGATATGGTATTTCTAAATTCAATAAAAAATGCAAAACATCTGTCTGGAATTTTACAAAATCCTGGGTGGATTTAACAGAAAAAATTGGTTATTGGGTGGATATAGATAATCCTTATATCACTTATAATTCTGAGTACATTGAATCATTGTGGTGGATATTAAAGCAAGTCTGGCAAAAGAAACTTTTGATTCAAGATTTTAAAGTTGTTCCATATTGTCCTAGGTGTGGAACTGCTCTTTCAAGTCATGAGGTGGCTCAGGGGTATAAAAAAATAAAAGAACCATCAGTTTTTATTAAGTTCAAGATTATTAGCCATAATTTCAAAAACACTTCTTTTTTGGTATGGACAACTACTCCTTGGACATTGCCTGGCAATGTAGCTGTAGCAGTAAACCCTAAATTCGTTTATGCAAAAGTTAAAGTTAATGATGAGTATTTAATATTAGCAAAAGAAAGAATTAAGGATTTGGACCTTAAGGGTGAAATTGTTAGTGAGTTCAAGGGAAAGGATTTGTTTAATTTAAGATACGAAGCCCTATATCCAGCCGGAGATGAAGTTTCAAGAAATGCCTACAGAGTTATTGGAGGAACTTTTGTTTCTCTGAATGAAGGAACGGGTCTTGTTCATATTGCCCCTGCATATGGAATAGATGATATGGAAATTGGAAAAAAGAACAAACTGCCAATTTTATTAAACATTGACGGCGAAGGGAGGTTTAGATTAAATGTTAAAAAATGGGCAAGAATGTATTTTAAAGAAGCTGACCCTTTAATAATTGAGGATTTAAAAGAAAGAGGATTACTGTTCAAGCAAGAGTTGTATGAACATGATTATCCATTTTGCTGGAGATGTAAGACGCCACTTCTTTATTATGCAAAAGAAAGCTGGTTTATAGAAATGACAAAGGTTAAAAAGGATTTGATTGCTAATAATGCAAAAATAAATTGGTATCCGTCTTATCTTAAAAAAGGAAGATTTGGTGAATGGCTAAGAGAGGTTAAGGACTGGGCAATTTCAAGAGAAAGGTATTGGGGAACTCCTCTTCCTATCTGGCAGTGTGCTCATTGTAAAAATCAGGTGGTAATTGGTTGTATTAATGATCTGTTAAAACAGAAATTTAGCAACAACAATTATTTTATAATCCGTCACGGTGAGAGTATGAAACAGGTAAAAAGAGTTACTTCATGTTGGCCTGAGAAAATTCATTGCCCTTTGACTGATAAAGGGAAAAAAGAGGCTAAAAAAGCAGGCGATAAATTAGCAAAAATGGATTTGGATTTAATTTTTTCGTCAGACTTACTGCGAACAAAACAAACTGCTGAAATTATAGCTGAAACAACTAAAGCTTCGCTTAAATTCAGTAAAAGATTAAGGGAATTTAATGTCGGTACTTTTAATGGTAAAGCGCCTGGGTTGGTTTGGGAGTATTTTGAAAAAAAAGGAAGTTTGACTAAAACAAAAGCTCCCAAAGGTGAAAGCGTGAAAGACTTGGAAAAAAGAATGTACGGTTTTTTAAAAGAGATTGATAAAAAGTATAAAGGAAAAAATATTTTAATTGTTTCTCATGAGCTTCCTTTAAGTGTTTTGAAAAAAACTTTAGAGGGTTGGTCTCTTGAAAAAAGTTTAAAGTGGCGCAAAAAAGGAAATAAAATAAAAACAGGTAAACTAGAAGAAATAGAATTTAAAGAATTGCCTTTTAATAAAAATCTAGAGCTGGATTTACACAGACCTTATGTTGATAATGTGAAATTTCAATGTTCTGGGTGCGGGGCTTTAATGGAAAGAGTTCCGGAAGTAATAGATTGCTGGTTTGATGCAGGGGCAATGCCTTTTGCCCAATATCATTATCCTTTTGAGAATAAAAAGCTTATTGATGAAAACCAGCAATTTCCTGCCGATTATATCTGTGAAGCAATAGACCAAACAAGGGGCTGGTTTTATACCTTGCTTGCCGTCTCTACCTTGCTTGGAAAAGGACCAGCCTATAAAAATGTTGTTTCTCTAGGTCATATTTTGGATGAAAAAGGTGAGAAAATGTCAAAATCAAAAGGAAACATAATTGATCCCTGGCATATTATTGAAAAATATTCAACCGATGCTTTGAGGTGGTCATTTTATACTGTTAATCATCCTGGTGATACAAAGATGTTTTCAGAAAAAGAACCAGAAAATAGTTTAAGGAAATTCATTCTTCCTTTATGGAATTCCTATGTTTTTTTAAAAACTTATACTGATAATAAGTTCTTGAGTTCTGAAAATCCACATTCCAAACATATTTTAGACAGATGGATTATTTCTAAACTTAATGAACTGATTGTAAAAACCACCAAAATGCTGGAAAATTATGATATAACTGGTGCAGCTAGAAGCATTGAAAGATTTGTTATGAACGAGCTTTCTTTGTGGTATATTAGAAGATCTAGAAAAAGATTCCAACAGCCAAACACTGATGCAGAATTAAAAAATGCTGCTGGAACTTTGAGCTTTGTGATTTTTCAGACAATAAAGTTATCAGCTCCTTTTATTCCTTTTTTTACTGAATACATACATCAGGATTTTAAAGAAGCAGGGTTTAAAATTAAAGATTCAGTTCATTTAGAAGATTGGCCTAAAACAACTAAAAAATCTGTTGATGAGAAATTGAATAAGAAAATGGAAAAAACAAGAGAAATAGTAAGGCTAGGTTTAGCCGAAAGATCAAAGCACGGAATTAAAGTAAGACAGGCATTACAGGAGTTAACTGTTAAAGACAAAGAATTAAAAAATGAAAATGAGCTTTTGGATTTGATTAAACAAGAAGTTAATGTTTTAAATATTGGTTTTGGAAAAGAAATAAAGCTTGACACAAAAATTACCAAGCAGTTGCAAGAACAAGGAATAGTAAGAGAGATAATTAGAAATATTCAAGAAACAAGAAAAAAACAAAAACTGACTCCAAAAGATATTATTATAATTCAGTTTAAAGCAGAACCTGATATGAGCGAGCTTTTATTAAGAAAAGAAAAATTCATTATTAAAGAGACAAAAGCAAAAGATTTGGATTTGGTAAAGGGATTAAAAAAAGGAAAAGAATTAAGTATTAATGGTCAAAAAATACAATTATTCATTAAAAAGGTCAAAAACTAATTTATATATATAATTATGGCTTTAGAAGATATAAGCAAACAACTTAATAGAAGAGGAGGAACTCAATCATCATCTCCAAAGTCAAAACCACCAGAAAAACCACAACTTAAAGAGCAACCCAAGGCGCCGGAGAAAACCCAAATAGATCAGTTTTTAAGAAATCTTCGAAAACAGTCTAGTGAAATTCCTGGTACAGGAGGGCAAAGATTCAAAAAAGAAGAGATTGCTGAAATATTGAAAAAAGTTAGGGAATCCAGCGCAAAGCGTGGAGGAACAGATAATTTTTACGAGAAAAATAAAAAGGGTGTTTTGGGAGATTTGAAAAAAGGAGTGAAGGGAGAGACTCAAAGTGAAAAACTGAAAAGAGTGAGGCAAGGAAGATGGTTGAAAAAGCATTTGGGAAATAAATAAAATGTTTGTTCGTTACAGGACTCAAGGTATTATTTTCAGAAAGGTGGATAGAAAAGAGGCCGACCAATTATTTAGTGTTTATACAAAGGATTTTGGAAGATTAGAGATTTTAGCAAGAGCAATACGCAAGATGACTTCAAAGTTAAAATCAGGGATCGAAATTTTTTATTTATCAGAAATTGAATTTATCCAAGGGAAGAGTTCTAAGACATTGACAGATGCAATCGCAATTGAAAAATTTAAAAATTTAAGGAAAGATTTAGAAAGACTTGAGATAGCCCACAGCATTAGACAGGTTTTAGATGATTTAATTAAGGGGCAGGAGTCAGATGAAAACATTTGGAATTTATTGTTAGAGACTTTTAGAAAATTAGATGACAGAAGTTTTAAAAACACAAGAATAATTTATTATTATTTTGTCTGGAAATTTTTATCTATTTTAGGTTATAATCCTGATTTATATAATTGTTTAGCTTGTGAAGAAAAACTGAAACCTGAAAGTATTTATTTTAGTCATAAAAAACAAGGTATAATTTGTAAAAATTGTCTTTCAAAAGATAAATCAGATATATTAGTGAGTCCAGAAACAATTAAAATAATACGTTTTATCGGTGAGAAAAAGCTAGAGGTAATTTCTAGATTAAAAATAAACGACAAGGACTTAAAAGGTTTAGAGGAGTTTTCAAAACATTATTTATCTTTTATCCTAGAGATAAGTGGACAAATTTAATAAGTATGAAAAAGATTTTAAATTATTTCGTTATTATAATTATCTTAGCAGGAACAATCTGGTTTGCTTTGAATTGGCAAAAAAACATTTATTCAAAAGAACTTTTAAGATTGGATATTTTTGGACCATCTGAAATCACTTTAGGTGAGGAAATAGAGTATGTTGTAAGGTATAGAAATAATGGAGAGTTTCGTTTAGATAATCCAGAGCTTGTTTTTGAGGCGCCCGAATATTCTTTAAAAGACGGAGAGTTTTTTGAAAGACAGATTTTAGGTCCAGAAGAATTGGGCGAAGCAATTTATCCGGGCGAAGAAAAGACGTTTTCATTTAAAATAAGTGTTTTGGGAAAAGAGGGAGATATCAAAATTACTAAAGCCTCTTTAAGCTATAGGCCAAAAGATTTAAAGGCAAGATACCAATCATCTTCTGACTTTACTAGCCAGATTAAGTCAGCTCCTTTAGTATTTGATTTTGATTTGCCTTCTAAAATTGCATCGGGCAAAGATTTTGTTTTTCGGATTAATTATTTCTCTAACATTGAACATCTTTTAACTAATTTGAGAGGCCAGATTGAATATCCATCTGGCTTTGAATTTATAAGTTCCGTTCCTAAATTAATTGAGCAGACAGAATGGGAAATTCCTGTTTTAAATAAATCAGAGGGAGGAAGAATTGAAATTTCAGGCAGGCTTTTTGGGGATTTAGGAGAAGCAAAAGTTTTTAAAGCTAAGCTGGGTGTTTGGAAGAACGGTGAGTTTATTGTTTTAAAAGAAGCTACAAAAGGAGTGGAAGTAGTTAGACATTCTCTTTACATCAGGCAGGAAATTAATGGGAACCCTCAATATGTTGCTGTGTCTGGTGATTGGCTCCATTATGAAATTTACTTTAAAAATGTGGGAGAAGATAGTGTAAGCGATTTATTTATGATTAATCAGTTAGAAGGAGAAGCTTTTGATTTTCAAACAATAAAATCTGATTATGGAAGTTTTCAAGCAGGCGACAACTCTATTGCTTTTGACTGGAGAAGAGTTCCAGACCTTCAATATTTAATTCCAACAGAAGAAGGAAAGGTTGATTTCTTCGTAAAATTAAAAGACGATTTGGGTAGTGTTAAAAATCCTGTTTTAAAAAATAAAATATTTATTGGGCAGGTTAAAGAAGAGTTTGTTACAAAAATTGGTTCAAAGCTTGGAATAGACCAAAAAGCATATTTTCAAGATGAAGTTTTTGGCAATTCTGGTCCTGTTCCACCGCAGATAGGTGAAGCTACTACTTATACAATTATGTGGCATATAAGGAATCATTATTCAGATATTAAAAATGCAAAAATAAAGGCAATTTTACCTCAAAACATAGAATTAACTGGCAGAGTGTTCCCTGAGCCAGAATTTGAGAAACTTACCTTCGATTCTCAATCAAGAGAAATTGTCTGGTTAGCAGGCGATCTAGCAAGAGGGGTTGGAGTTACAGAACCACCTTTAACAATTGCTTTTCAGATTTCGTTTACCCCTGCCGTGTATCAAAGAGGTCAAATTCCTAATATAATTAATGAAGTGCAGATCACAGCTGAAGATAGCTGGACTCAAACCATAATTGAAAGCTTAGCTCCAGCTGTTAATACTTCCCTGCCAGATGATCCAACAATAACTAATGGAATAATTCAATAAATATGACTGATAAAATGGCAAAAATTACATCATTAGCGAAAAGACGAGGTTTTGTTTTTTCAGGCTCTGAAATATATGGTGGTTTAGCAAATACTTATGATTATGGGCCTTTGGGCGTTGAACTATTACGTAATATTAAAAATCTTTGGTGGAAACATTTTGTTAATGATAGAGAAGATATTTATGGACTTGATTCGGGAGTTATTATGAGTCCTAAAGTGTGGGAGGCCTCAGGTCACACTAATAGCTTTACAGATGTTTTAGTTGATTGTAAAAAATGCAAAAATAGAATTAGAGCCGATCATTTAATCGAAGACCATTTTGAAAACAAAGGAAAGGAGATAAAAGTTGAAGGTTTCGATGTTGAAGAAATTAAAAACATTATTGATAAAGAAAAACTTGTTTGTTCGTCTTGCGGGGCTTTTGATTGGACCAAGCCAAGAAAATTCAATCTTTTATTTGAAACCCATATTGGTATTGTTCCTGAGAATAAGTCTTTAGCTTATTTGAGAGGAGAGATTGCTCAAGGCATGTTTGTTAATTTTAAAAATGTTCTTGACTCAGTATCACCTGATTTACCTTTTGGTTTGGCTCAATCAGGCCCTGCTTTTAGAAATGAAATAACTTTGGGTAATTTTATTTTCCGCACTCTTCAGTTTAATCTGTCTGAATTTGAATATTTCTTTAATCCTAAAAAACAGAAATGGGAGAAACTGTTTGATTATTGGAAAAAAGAAATGTGGAGATGGACTACTGAAATATTGGGCGTAAATAAAAAGAATCTAAGGTGGCGAAAGCACACAGATGAAGAAAGATCTCATTATTCTAAAAAAACAGAAGATTTAGAATATAGTTTTCCTTTCGGAAGCTTTAAAGAACTTTATGGACTGGCTTATAGAACTGATTTTGATTTAAAAAACCATATGGAAAAATCAGGAGTTGATTTACGTTACACAGACAAAGAAACAAAAGAAAAATTCATTCCTCACGTTGTAGAGCCAACATTTGGAATGGACAGGTCTTTTTTAACAGTCTTGTTGGATGCTTATTCTGAAGAGAAAGGAAAAAAAGGAGAACGCATCGTTTTAAAATTAAAACCTTATTTAGCGCCTTATAAAGCAGCAGTGTTTCCTTTATTGGCTAATAAACCAGAATTAGTTGAGAAAGCTAAACAAGTTTATGAAATATTAAGGCCCGAATTTTCTACTGCCTGGGATGACAGAGGTAATATTGGTAAACGTTATTATTCTCAAGATGAAATAGGAACTCCGTACTGTATCACTATTGATTATGATTCTTTAAAGCAAAACGATGTTACCATTAGAGACAGGGATACAACAAAACAAGTTAGGATAAAAATCAAAGAGCTAGTTGAATTTTTAAAAGAGAAAATTGAACGTTAAAGTTCGAGTCCTGTCGTCGGAGCCAATTGTATAAAATTGCATATAATTGGATGTAATTGTATAAGTCCGAGCTTTTAGTTCGGGTTTTTTGTGAAATTGGCTTGATTTGTAGCTTTTAAAATGGTAATTTGAAGTGATTTAATTCTTAATTCCATGAAAGTTAGAAGAAATGACCCTTGCCTTTGTGGTAGTGGTAAAAAACATAAGAAGTGTTGTATGAACAAAAAAACCGACCATATACCCGTCGAAGTAATTAAACATTTCCAGAAAATTAGAGCTAAGCAGGAATACTTGAAGCAAGCTGGCATCCACATCAATTATGTGAAGCCGATAATGTTTAAGGGGAAAAAGGTGTTTGCGCTTGGCAATAAGGTTTATGCGAATTGTCCTCCAAATACTACCTTCCACACTTTTCTCATACAAATTCTTAAAGAAACGATTGGTCTTGATTGGTTTCGTGAACAAGCAAAACTTCCCAGCAAAGAACGTCATTTTATTTCAATCTGTCTTGGAAAACTTGGTGAATGGATTGAAAAAAATGAGAAAACTGCGAAGCGTGTAAATAGCAAAGTTTGGGGAGCAAAGCCCGACGGATACTCAAAAAGTCTTCTCTCGCTAGCTTTTGATGTTTGTAGTCTTATACATAAGCAAAAACTACCATCTTCACTTCTAGAGCGACTAAAAAGCCACGATCAGTACCAGGGAGCGCGATATGAGATTGCTATTGCTGCTATATTCGCTCGGCTTGATTGTGACATACAATTCACTGACGAAAATAGTAAAAGTAAACACTGCGAGTTTATTGTCACGCATAGGGCTACAGGTTCATCTCTTGCAGTAGAAGCAAAAAGCAAACATCGCTCCGGCGTACTTCATCAAATTGGATTTTTATCACCTTTGCAGAAATTGCTTTCTGCACGAATGGCAAGACGATTATTTAATAATGCTCTTGAGCAAAATCCAAAAGATGTACCGTTTGCTGTTTTCATTGATGTGAATTCGCCGATTACTTCCAACATTCCAATAAATGATAAGCCATGGGTGAAAGATGTTAAAAAATTAGTTAATAAAAAACTTAGCGGCGTTGTCCCGCAAGAGTATCCCTTGAACGCAGCATTCTTCACTAACTTTTCTTATCATTACCAAACCGAGAATGAAGCTGAACAAGGTGAGGCAATGGGTATTATAATACCTCATCCAAAATTTCCACCGCCCAACCCAGAATTTTTTGGATATTTACAAGGAGCACTCAATCATTATGGATTTGTACCTGCGATTGATATTGATCAGTTACTTGAATCATCTGATAGAAACTGATAATTTTAAACTAGTAAATTTTCCCAAAACCAAGTTCTAATATTGTACCATCCCCGGAGCAGGCTATTGCTCGGCTCTAGCGACCGAGCTACATACAATCCTTTAAAATCTTATAATCTCTAAAATATAAATGATAATTCAATTTCTTTTTTGGGGACTTCTTCCCTTATTAATATCTCTTGGATATTTTTTAAATTTAATTGGATATGGCTTAAAAGATATAATTTGCATTATTCTTGCTGTTTTACTGTTTCAGATCTTAGTAAAATTTATACCACTTTTCAAAATCAAAAGTGATAAAGATCATTATATCGCCGTTTTTATTATCGTTTTTCTTACACTTGCTGGTTTTGCAATTAAAGCGTACATGGAGAAGCAAAAATGGGATAAATTTAATCAAAACATGGAAAGTAAAATTGAAACTGTAAAAAAAGAGGTTGAAAAAGAATTAGGTTTTATCAAGAGAGAGTTAGCGATAATTAAAAGTAATATAGTTTCGGGAGAAGATAGTAAAGATATTTATAAAAAAGATATACCAAAGCCTCAAAATTGGGAAGACGCATTCAAGCAACATGTAGAAGCGGATTATGAGTTTAGGAAAGAAAATTATGAAATAGCAAGAAAAATTTACCTTAATGTTTTAGAAGATTATGCCAAATCAGAAGAATTGATCAGTATCCTCAAAAATAGTATTGGAGCAACATATGAAAATTCTGGACAACATGAAGAAGCAATCAAGTGGTTTGGTCAGGCTAAGGAATACAAAAATTACCAGTTAAATATCCTTGAAAATATTGCTGTAAGTTATTACAAACTCGGTGAGTATGATAGAGCAATTCAAGAATATAAAATTATGGCAGACAAGAAACCCGGTGACTTTAGTATTAATAACAAATTGGGAATATTGTATGCCTTAAATGGTCAATATGATAATGCTATAGAGCAGTTTGAAATTGCTATAGACAATGGTTTTATTAAAAAAGGAATATATTTTAATCTTGCTCAAAGCTATGGGCGTAAGGGGCCCGAATTTGATAATCAGCTTATTTTATATTTAGAAAAAGAATTAGAGTTTTATCCGGAACATGCAGTCGCATTATTTCAGTTAGGTGCGGCGTATTGTTGGCAAGGTCAATGTAAAGATAAAGGTGTAAAGCTTATAGAAAAGGCAGTGCTAATAGATAATACTCTTTTAAATTATTTTCCAATGTTTGGATTACCACAAGTCACCCTACCTCCTCTAGGCACTATTGAAATATCATTTATTAAAATTTATCCCGATTACACCGAAGTCACATACACTATTAAAAAACAATAAGAACATCCTAGCGAAAGGCATTGTGAGACACCCGTAAAAACTCCCGAATTTGTTCCTGAAACCCAACCTATTTGAAAGTTCGAAAATCGTTCCGTCTGGGGAGCTAAGAAGAAAAGCATTTTATTGACTCAATGGTTGGAAAGTTCTCCCAAAACCAAGTTCTAATATTGTACCATCCCCAGAGCAGGCTAGTGAGCCTTTCGGGAGACCGAGAGGCCTATACTGTTAGGGCGACCGAGAGGGGTTCGAGTCCTATCGTCAGAGTTAAAATAAAATCGTCTTTAAGGCGGTTTTTTGGTAAAATTAACTATTATGCATCATTTGGCTATCATGAGAAAATCTTGGGGATTACTCCCTAAGATTCTAACTGGAGAAAAAACAATAGAGTCTCGATGGTATAAGAATAAGTATTCTCCTTGGGATAAAATCAATAAAGGGGATATTGTTTATTTTAAAAACTCTGGAGAACCAGTAACTGTAAAAACAGAGGTTTTTGATATATTACAGCATGCGGGTTTAAAACCAGAAATGGTCAGAGAAATTCTCCAAGAATATGGAGCGAAAAATGGTCTTGGCATAAATGAAATCGATAAATACTACGAGATGTTTAAAGAGAAAAATTATTGCTTATTGATTTTTTTGAAAAATCCAGAAAAAATAGAACCATTTGAAATAGATAAAAGTGGTTTTGGAGCTATGTCTGCTTGGATAATGGTTGATGATATTTCTCAGATTAGAATTAAGTAGCCTGTAAACAGGTTCTAATATTGTCCGTCTCTCGGAGACAGCTTGTGCTCGGTTCGAGTGACCGAGAGGCCTATGGGATAAGGACGACCGAGAAATGACGGCCTTGATAACTCCTTTCTTTTTTATTATTTTAAGTTAATAATATAATAAGATGAAAAACAAGAAAATAATACATAAAATGAGGCTGAAATCAGGATCCTTTAATAAGATTAAGAATGGTAAAAAGATAATTGAGGTCCGTCTTTGTGATGGAAAACGCAAAAAACTTAAATTAGGCGACTTAATAGAATTTAGATGTTTGCCAAATTTGTCAGAGAAAATAAGAGTGGAAGTTACTGCTTTGCTAAAATATAAAAAGTTTTCAGAGCTAATTAATGATTTCCCTTCACATTATTTTGGAGTTAAGAATAAAAAAGATATAATAGAAGAACTATATAATTTCTACACAAAAGAAAAAGAAAAAAAATATAAGGTTTTAGGTATTAGGCTTCGTTTAATTAGACAGTAATTATATTTAACCTTAATTTTTAAGATATTTGCCAAAATTTAATATTTATGCTCTAATGTTAACAGTATTGTTAACATTTTTAATTATAGTTAAATAAATGTAGATAAAAATACGGAGAGAAGATAGTAATGAATATTAGAAGTTCTCTTAATGTTAAAATTCGTGAAGCCGTATCAAGCGATTTCGAATTCGTGGTTACGCAAATGGAAGATGCTTTATCCCCATATTATAATGGAGATCATAAAGCACATGCTGAAAGGATTTTCTACACACACATAAAGGGAGGAATAGATGAAATGGGTTACTTTTCTAGGGCACAAATAATGTTTATAGCCGAAGTGAATGGTAAGCAAGTGGGGATTATACATTTAGTCGATAAAAAGCAAGGCACTTTTAAAATAAGTCCTATTATAGTGGCACGAGGATTTCGTGGAAAATATGGAATCGGGAACCTCTTAATAGATTTTGCTGAAGAATATGCTCAGAAAGCCCAAGCCAGAGAAATTTATTGCACTGTAGCAGAACAAAACACTGGTGCACTTCAGTTTTTTCTAAAAGAAGGATATATTGTTGCCGGCAAATCAGAGAATCATTATAAGACAGGAATTACAGAGGTAATGTTGTATAAACTTTTCTTAGACTATGCTTTGCAAATGGAGCTTGATCAACCCCATATTTCTGTAATCCCATTCAATGAAAAAGTTCACGAGGAACAAGTTACAAACTTAATGCTAAAATTTCTTCCCAATCACTTTCGAGGTATTGATAAAGAATGGATTGGAGCCTTATATAGTGGTTATCGACGTCGAGAGACTAAAGACATCAATGTTAAATATAAACTGATTTTTGTAGCAACAGATCAACAGAAAAAAGGATATAATGTTATAGGGTTAGCGGTTGCAACTCCAAAAAAGGGCCAACCAATTAAAATTATGCCTCTTATAGCACAAACCCCTGAAGCATTCGTCGCTTTAGTCACAGATATTCCGCAACTATTACAAGGATATGGACATAAGTTCTACACACATATCGTTCCAGATGTGAATCAGGTTCTCGCTTTCCAACGTCAAGGATGGACACTTGACGGTGTACTTCCCGGCGCATATCATGATAAACACACAACTCAACAATGGAGTTATAGTTATGGTGATAGATTTATGAGAAAAATTAGAATGAAAAAAAGATTTTTTGATTTAGTTATTAAAGGCAAAAAGAAACTTGAAGTAAGGGTTGGTTACCGCCATATTAAAACTATTCAAATTGGTGAACTTATTAACCTTTCAACCCATAACGAGTCACAGATTATTAAAATAAAAGATGTCCGAATTTATTCTTCTATTAAGGAAATGACGGAAAGAGAAAATGTGGGATTTATCGTTCATGGCATGAACAAAGAGGAAATTTTCCGACTTTTAAAGGAAATATATCCTCCCCACAAAGAAAAACTTGGTGTTTATGTTTTCGAAATTGAGTGTGTGAAATAGATACGGAAAAATTAAATAAAAATAAAATAAGGATGTAATACATCCTCTTTTTTTTAAAATTTCAGATAATTTCTTTTTTAAAATTGTTTAGATTTTAATTTTGGTTATATCAAGAGAGGGTCTCCAATACTTTGTCGATTCTTTGCTGTTTTTATGAATTTCTTGTATTGCAATTTGATCTTTTTCGACTGCCCAAATAATACACTTTACTTTTCTAGGAAGTCCATAAATAGACGAAAGATTGCTAAAATAAATAGCTAGCGGTTTCCCAATTAAGCTTCTCAAGATTCTATTTTTTCTATATTTAAAATTTTTAAACCTACTAAAATTTCCTTTTTTATTAACAAACGAATAGTGTCTACTCATTTACACCACTTTTTGTGATTAAGTGATAGGTACTGCTTAAATTTTTAAATCATTTTATTTTTTTTGTCAAGGTACCTGTTTTCTATTCAATAGCTTCGCAACACTTGTTGCGGAGTTTTTAATTTAATACCAAGATGTAGTCTCTTATTATTGTAGTAATTAATATATTCAGGAATAGCTCTCCTGTAAGCTTTTATTGTTCTAGGAAGCTCTCTTAAACACTCATCCTGCAGCGTCCTATTAAATCTTTCTAAATGACCATTGTCAGAAGGTTTTCTTACTCTACTATGTCTATGATTAGAACCTAGTCTAGTTTTAAGATTCTCCGAGAAGTAAGTAGAAAACTCACTGCCATGATCTGATTGTGGCATTTTAAACGGATAAGGGAATTGTTTCTGTGAATAACATGTAAACAATAGACTCTTATGAGTATTTATTCTTTCTGACACTCTAGCTTGAGTCCATCTGCTAAATACATCTATTATTGTATATACATACAACCTTCCTGGAACAAAATGAGCAGTATCTATTTGAACTAAATCACCCGGGTTTAAAGCTAAAGGCCTGGGTTGTTCAAAAGCCATCTTTTCCAGGGGCTGCGTTTTCTAATCAATCCATGTCTTCTTAATGTTCTTTTAACACTACTTAGGATTACTAAGTAACCTTCATTAATCATTTGTTTATGTATTACTTCAGCGCAACGTTTTCTTTGTTTCCTTATCTTAACTATTTTATTAACTATTTCTTGTTTTAACTCGTTGGGATGATGGTATGGTCTGCAGCTTTCAGTAGGTATTGGTCTTAAACCGTAGTAGTTATCTTTCTTAATCTATCTGCTTATTGTGCTGGGATAAAATCCTGTATGTCTTGCTATTTATCTAATACCCCAGCCTTGATAAAAAAGCTCTACTGCCTTCATCCTTACCTTAGGCATATTTGGATTTATTGTATATGACATATACATATATCATTGCAACCGCCTAAAGTGTTGCCAAGCTATTGACCCATAACAGGCGGGTTGACGTTATACCTTAACATAATATAATAAGAACCAGACAAAACATTTTGTGATAAAATATCATCAATAACGAGATTCTAAAACAACTTTATTATGAAAATTCTATTCCTCTATGATTTCCCTTTATGGGGGTCAGGAAGTGGTACATATCTTAGAGACCTCATTACTCAATTAGTTAAACTGAACCATAAAATAGGCGTTGTTTGCCCAGAAGAACGCCGGTTTTTAGGAGAAAAAATTAAACAATACCGGGTTAACCTTCCTCAGATTCCAGTCTTCATCGGTCATCCAGAATTAAAAGGAGCTAAAAGATTTTCAGAGTTGAGCGAAAGAGAAATTACCGACATTTATAAGTCTTATTTGGATACAACCTTGGAGGCAATAGCAAACTTTGAGCCAGACCTAATTCATGCTCAGCATCTTTCTTTGATTAGCTGGGTAGCGAGATACGTCAATGCCTTAAAAGGTATCAAATATATCATCACTTCCCACGGAAGTTGTCTATACAACATTCTCTCTGATAAGAGATATTTGCCCCTGTGCGAGGATGCGGTGAGATTTGCTAAAGCAATCACTACTGTAAGTGGAAATACTCGAAGTAGATTTTTGAAGGTATTTGGTAGGCAGTATCTCAAGAATACTTACATAATCCCTGGAGGAGTAGATATGAAGCTTTTCCCTTCTCACTTAGATACTTCTTATATGGATAAAAAATACAAACTTAAAGGTAAAAAACTAGTTCTTTTTACCGGCCGGCTTACTTCAGAAAAGGGAGTAAGGTATTTAACAAATGCCGCCAAGGAAATCAAAGGAGAAGTCTTTGTCATTGGAGACGGGCCTGAGAGACCATATCTTTCTAGCCTCATTGCCAGAAAGAAGATTGAGAACGTCCACCTCTTAGGATATTTAATGCATGAAAACTTGATTGATTTCTATTACAGGGCTGATGTCTTTGTGGCCCCTTCGGTAGTTGAAGAGGCTTTAGGCCTTTCTATTCTGGAAGCAATGGCTGCTAAAACTCCCGTAATAGCTACTAGAAAAGGAGGAATTCCTCTTTTGGTGAAAAGTGGCTACAACGGGCTCTTCGTTAGAGTAAGAAACTCATCGAAAATCGCAGAGGCCTGTAACAAATTATTGGAAAATGATGAGTTAAGAAAAAAAATGGGAGAAAATGCACGGAAAACAGTTGAAAAAAAGTTTACTTGGCAAAGAACCGCTAAGAAATTCAACAGCCTTTACAAAAGAGTTTGTGGAAACAACAAAAAATAAAGTTTATGAAAATTCTTATTACTGCCCCTCTCACAAGAAAAATTTCTCCAAAAATTACTGCTGCCAGGCCAAGGGTTATTTTTGATTTAATAACCGGTCTTCAAAAAAGAAGGCATAAAGTTTCTGTTTTAGGAACAAAAGATAGTTATATTCCAAGAGTAAAAATTATTCCAATAATTAAGAAGGGTTTTTATGAGTTGTCTTCTTCTCTTGAGAATCCTTTTTATGCCCATACCCTTTTTTTGGCTAAAATGGCAAAAGTTCTTGAGAAGATTGGGAATGATTTCGATATTATTCATAATCATTGTTATCCAGAATTCATAAATTTACTTGTTGAAAAGAATATTAAAATTCCGATAGTGACAACTATTCATGCTCAAATGACGCCTGAATTAGATGATATTTTATCTTTATTCCCTGATTCTTATTTTATTTGTATTTCAAAAGCAGCTAAAAACCTAGTCAAAAAAACAAAAATTTATAAAGTAATCTACAATGGTATAGATACAAATTTGTACAAATTTTCTCCTAAGAAAAAAGGTTATCTTCTATGGATTGGAAGATTGAGTAAAGCTAAAGATAAAAAGGGAAATTTTATGGATCCTAAAGGAGTAAGGTGGGCAATAAGATTAGCTCAGGAAACTGGCTTAAACCTTCTTTTAACAGGAAATGTGGAAGATCCAGAATTTTTTGAAAGAGATGTTCAGCCTCATCTATCAAAGAAAATCAAATGGATAGGGCCGATATCCTTTGAACAGCCTCTAAGTAAAAAGGAGGTAGTAGGGTTAATGCAAAAAGCAAAAGCATTTTTGATGACCATTAATTGGGAAGAACCCTTCGGTTTGGTAATGGCCGAGGCTCAATCTTGCGGAACGCCAGTCATCGGATTTGACAGAGGGTCTACTTCTGAACTTGTAATTAATGGGAAAACTGGTTTTGTCGTTAAACCAAAAGAAGGAATAGAGGGTTTAAAAAGAGCTTTAAAAAAAATAGATAGAATAAACCCCAGAGATTGTCGAGAACACATTGAAAAAAATTTCTCTGTAAAGAAAATGATAGAAGAATACGAGAAGATTTATTATAGAATTTTAAATAAATAACTTTTTTAGAATACTTTCATTTTAGATTTGATTAATCAACCAACAACCGACCATTTAATTGGTTCACTATTAGAAAGTTCTCCCGAAACCAGGCTCTAACATCGTTCAAGATCTCAGTATTTTTAAATATATAGTGAGCAACGGGGTGGGGTAAACCAATCAATAAACTAAATCTGCCTGTGTGATGAGAGGTCTGGGATATAGATATGTTCATCTAATTGCTGGAAAATAGTTCTAACGTCGTCTACGATGCCCAGGGGAGCCGATTTCAACGCATAAATTGCTTAATTTATACCATTTTCTTTCAGCATAGCTATATAATCAGCATTCTTTAGAATTATAACAAGCTTTGAACCGAGCAGCTATTACAGAGAATTGCCCAAGAGGAGATTTTTTTTGATTGACTAATTATTTTTATATGTTAACATTGTTTACATAAGATAGTTGCCTGATAAAAATTTAGTCGAACTTATTCAAGGAACTAAGCTTTGAGATAAAATCTTAAAACATTAATTAACTTATATCATAATCATGGAAGGAACAATTAAAAACCTTACAGATAAAGGATTTGGATTTATTACCATTGATGGTGAAGAGAAAGATTTATTCTTTCATAGTAACGAGCTTAAGGGCGTAACCTATGAAGAGTTAAAAGTAGGCGATAGAGTATCTTTCGAAAAAGTTGATTCTCCAAAGGGCCCTAACGCAACAAACGTAACCCGCCTTTAAGAATTAATTTAGTAAATCAAATAAAAGAAATCACCCAGAATGGGTGTTTTTCTTTTTGATTGTTTTGTTAGTGTAGCAATAACCTATTTATCTGTTGTGTCCATCCATAGTTTTGATAAAGGAAAAGTCTTGCTACGGGAGCTAGTAAAAAATCGCCAATTAAGCGGTTTTTTGCTAAAATATAAATATTAACTATGTTTAAAACAACTCTTAAAAATGGTTTAAGGATTATCACTGTTTCTCAAAAAAATACAGAAGCTGTGACAGTATTGGTATTAGTTAAAACCGGCTCTAAATATGAGAAAAAAGAAAACAATGGGATTTCTCATTTTTTAGAACACATGTATTTTAAAGGAACAAAAAAAAGACCAACTACATTAGTAATTGCCGAGACTATGGATAAGATTGGTGGAATTTACAATGCCTTTACTTCAGAAGAGTGTACAGGATATTATGCCAAGACAGTTTCAACCCAATTTGATACTGCCCTGGATTGGGTTTCTGATATTTTCTTAAATTCTACTTTGTCTTTTAAAGAAATAGAAAAAGAAAAAGGAGTAATTACTGAAGAAATTAATATGCGCTTAGATCATCCAATGACTTATGTTCACGTATTATGGTCTAAGCTTTTATATGGTGATCAGCCTGCTGGTTGGGATATTATTGGAACAAAAGAGAATATTTCCAACATGACAAGGAAAAAACTAGTTGATTACATGAATGAGCAATACGTGCCATCAAATACAATCGTTTGTGTTGCCGGGAATATAAACAGTGATTTGGCAGTTAAAAAGGTTAAAAAATACTTTTCAAAAATAAAAGAAGCTGAGCCAGCAAAAAAACAATCAGTTGTTGAAAGACAATCAGAGCCAGAAATAATTATTCAAACAAGAAAAACTGACCAAACCCATTTATGTTTAGGGACAAGGGCATATAATTTGTTCCATGTTCAAAAATACGCTCAAAAACTATTAGCTGTTATTTTAGGAGGGATGATGAGTTCCCGTTTATTTGTTAAAATAAGAGAGAAACTGGGTATGGCTTATTACATCAGCACTGTTTCTGAGGCAAGTCCTGATTCTGGTTATTTACTTACCCAGATTGGAGTGGATAATAAAAAAGTAGAAACAGTAATTTCAGCAGTTCTTGAAGAATACAAGAAAATTTCAAAACAAAAAGTTCCTGCTTCAGAATTAAAAAAAGCAAAGAACTATGTTAAAGGAAAAACAGCGCTCTTATTGGAACCCTCTGACGTTTTGGCTTCATTTTTTGCCAATCAAGAGCTTTTAGAAGGAAAGATTTTAACCTTAAAAGAGATTTTTAAGAAAGTTGATAAAGTTAGCTCAGGCGATATTTTAAAAGTTGCTAAAGATATTTTTCAACCGCAGAAATTAAACTTGGCCTTAATTGGTCCATTTGATAATAAAGAGAATTTCAAAAAGATTTTAAAACTTTAATTTAAATTATGGAAGGTGAAAGAGTTTTAGATATATCTTGGGGGACAATTTTAAAAGTCAGCATTGCCATTTTGGTTTTTTACACCATTTACTCAATAAGGGATATTTTAGTTTCAGTTATTTTTGCCTTAGTTATTTCCATATTATTTAATCCAGTAATCGATTTTTTAGAAAGAAGAAGAATTCCCCGGGTTATAGCTACGCTCTTTATTTATGTTAGTGTATTTGCACTGCTGAGTTTTATTTTGTACTGGACGGTGCCTGTTTTTGTGTTTGAAATACAGCAGTTTGCCCAGCTCTTTCCTCAATATTTTGGGAAACTATCCCCTCCCTTAAGAGGATTAGGACTAGAAGTATTTGAGAATTTTGAAACTTTTACATTAGCATTGCAGGATTGGTTAATACAAGCATCTTCAACCATTTTTGGAGTTTTAATTTCTATTTTTGGAGGAATTTTTTCAACGGTTACTATTTTTGCTATGGCCATATTCTTTTCAATAGAAGAAAAGGAAGTTAAGAAAGCAATTAAGGCTATGTCTCCAAAAAGAAGCGAAGGATATTTTCAGGATTTATGGCAAAGATGTCAGAACAAAACGGCTGCCTGGTTTGGAACAAGGATCTTAAGCAGTTTATTTGTTGGATTGGTTTCATATATTACTTTAAACGTTTTGAATGTAAATTATGCATCAATGTTGAGTTTATTTGCAGGAGTAATGGATATTATTCCAGTGCTAGGTCCTATTTTTGCTGGCACAATAATAACGATTTTAGCAGCTTTGGATTCCTGGTTTAAAGCCCTGTTTGTTTTACTGGCCTTTATTTTAATTCAGCAAATAGAAGGAAATATTATAACTCCAATTTTAACTAGAAGATTGGTTGGACTACCTGCTATTTTAGTTTTAATAGCTGTGCTTGTTGGTGGAAGATTGGCAGGATTTTTGGGAGCAATTTTAGCAATTCCTTTAACAAGTATAATTTACGAATTTTTAAGAGATTTTGTGCAGGAAAGGAAAAAAAATGGTTTGGTTAGCTGAAATTATTTTTCGTCAGTAAAAAGTAGGCCTTGAAATAGGCTGATTTTTATATAAGGATTAAAAAGTAGTGAAATAACATGAAAAACAAGTTTTTTATTACAACAGCAATAGATTATGTAAATGCAGAACCTCACATTGGTCATGCTTTGGAGAAAATCCAGGCAGATGTTTTAGCTCGGTATCATAGAGCATTGGGTGAGGAGGTTTTGTTTTTAACTGGGACCGACGAAAACAGCTTGAAAAATGCTCAAGCGGCAGAAAAAGCTAATGTTCCAGTAAAAGAATTTGTTGATAAAAATGCAGAAACCTTTAAGGGCCTTAAAAAAGCACTTAATTTAAGCTTTGATGATTTTATTAGGACAATCGAGAAGCGCCATATAAAAGGAGCTGAAAAGTTATGGCTGGCTTGCAAAAAAGATATTTATAAAAAAAAGTACAAAGGACTTTATTGTGTTGGTTGTGAGGAATTTTATACAAAAGATGAACTTGTTAATGGTTTGTGTCCAGAGCATAAAAAGAAGCCAGAGCTAATTGAAGAAGAAAATTATTTTTTTAAGCTTTCAAGATATCAAAATCGATTAAGAGAACTTATTGAAAAAGATAAAATTAAAATTATTCCGGAAACTAGAAAGAATGAAACATTAAGCTTCATCAATTCAGGATTAAAAGATATTTGTATTTCCCGTTCAAAAGAAAGGGCTCATGGTTGGGGAATTTCAGTTCCTGGAGATTCTGATCAAATTATCTGGGTTTGGTTTGATGCACTGGCAAACTATATTACAGCTCTAGGTTACGGAACTGATGAAAAGAAATTTAATGACTGGTGGGTTGATAATAAGAATAAGCTGCATGTTATTGGTAAAGGAATTTTAAGATTTCATACGGTTTACTGGCCAGCAATGCTTTTGTCAGCTGATTTGCCCTGGCCCGATAAAATTTTTATTCATGAATATATAACTATTGGTGGTGAAAAGATTTCAAAATCCCTAGGAAATATTATTGATCCCTACCAGTTAGTTGAAAAATATGGCACAGAAGCAGTTAGATATTTTCTCCTGCGCGAAATCTCTCCATTTAAAGACGGTGACTTTACTTATGAAAGATTTGAAGAAAGGTATAATTCTGATTTAGCAAAAGGGCTTGGTAATTTAGTGTCAAGAATTTTAAGTTTGGCAGAGAAATTAGAAATAAAAACTGAAGTTTTGAAAATTGAGGAAGTTAAAAATACAGATTTTCAAAAACAAATTGATGAAACTCAAGAAAAATACAGAAAAGCTTTAAAAGAATTCAAATTTAATGATGCTTTAGCTTCTATTTGGGAGCTTATTAGTTTTTGCGATCAATATATTGAAAAGAATAAGCTTTGGGAAGAAAGCGAAAATCAAAAAAGAGATATTTTATATCTACTTTATACGATTACTAACATCGCCCAATTATTAGATCCATTTTTGCCTGAAACGTCTGACAAGATTTTAAAACAACTTGGTTTAGAAATAACTGAACAAAACTGGATATTTAATATTAAAAAAGGAGAGTCTCTTTTCCGCAGATTAAAATAAAATTAAGTTATTCCTTTGTAAAAATTAATTGAAGTATTATAAGATACTTTTTTTATTCTTGACTTTTAGGGATATTGTGTGATAGGGTAAGTTCAGTAATTTCATAATAATATAATAAAAAATCAAAGAGGAGGTAATTGAAATTGGACAAAAAAAAGGAAAGATTAGAAATTTTTGATTACTCTAGCGGAGAAGCTAGAAAATTGTTAGAAATTTTTAAAAAAATGTATTTTACTGATTACGTGAGGAAGAAAAAAAAGTCCAAGGAGTTAGAAAAAAAAGCAGCCGAGGACGAAGATATAAAAGAAGAGCTTGAAAATATGAAATACTGGAGACATTGGGTTTTGTGGGGTAGAGAAAATTCTATTGTTTTCTTCCAAGCAATACCTGGGACTAAGTTAAACGAATTTATTTTGCGTAATCCCACCACAGCTGACCTTGAACTAATAACAGGCTTTTGTGTAACTTATAGATTGGACTTTTTGGAAGTCCCAAGGGTGGATTTCCAAAAAGAGAACAATATTTTCTAAGAAATATATATCCGTTTAGTTTTACGGATATTTTTTTTATTCAAAAAAACAATATAAGATAAAATTAGCTTCTTGACAGTAATTTTTCTTTCTGTTATTTTCTGTTTAGATATATAGTTCTTTTAAGGGTGGCATAATTGAAAGTAGAGTTTGAATCAGGTCGCAAAAATAACGACCGAACATGGTTGAACGTATACCTTCTCCTAAGAAAAAAGAATCGAAAAATTAAACCAATTCAGGAAACTTGCAATGTAATAAATCAAAGAAAGCAAATTTATGAACTGCTTTTAAATAAAAAATATCTCTTTGTAGAAATAGTAAGAAGAAAGGGAGAATTCATTACAGGTACAACAGAAGTAGAAGTCAGAGAAGGTGAAATTAAAATATTAAAAGAAGAAGGTTTTCCTCTTAAATTCAATCTATTATAAGTCGTTAAACGACTTCTTTTTTTTGAATTGAAAAGATTTTGTATTTAGATAAAATAACTATTATATGCTAATTGATACTCATGCCCACTTAAATTTTTCTGCTTTTAATAAAGACAGAGATAAAATTATTAAAAAATGCCTGGACAGTTGGGTACTTTTTATTAACCAATCTTAATTTGCTATGTAGCTACAGTTTTCCACAATTAACAGGCATAGTGCCGTGACTATAATAACAATCAGTTCATTAAATAATACAATAGCGATAGAAAGAATCCATGAGGTAGCTGATTTGTTTATTAGAATGTTTAGTAAACAAATTAGCTATCCTATGAAAATTGTGGGATAGACTAAAAACGGAAGTGATTTATTGAATCGCAAATACAAAACTATAATGTTCTCAACAGTATTGCTGTTGATGATATCTTTAATGGGTTTTGCTCCTCATTCTGTGAGCGCGGCCCCTGATGGGATTTCAGAGTATGCAGTGGTCCTAGAAGCATATTCGTGGCTAGGTGTACCTTATCAGTACGGCGGTGAGTCTAAGAGCGGTGTTGATTGCTCTGGACTAGTACGAAAGTGTATATGAGAGCTAGCGGGTGGCAAGCATATTATTACGATAGAACTGCTGAAGGTATACGGCAAGCTTCTTCTTCAGTATATCCTCCTAGACCTGGCGATGTAATAATATTCGTAAGTAAAAGTAGCGGAATATGTACTCATGTAGGAATATATATTCAAGCCAGTTACAATGGTTATTGGGATAGTTACTTTATTCACGCTGGCGCTACTCCCGGGCAAGTTGTAGAAGATCGATTATACTATAGTCCTTATTACGGCACAGGATGGTGGTATAATAATTTCGATATCTACTTCGCTAGATATAATCCAGATTACTGGATTGGCTAAGAACACATCAAAAACAATCACAACAAGGGCATTTTTTAATGCCCTCTTTTTATTTAGCGAGATTTTCCAAGTGTTTTATTAAAGTTTCTTCAGAGATATGAGGACGGGTAAGAGGCGCATCCATTTTCCATTTTCCATTTTCTTTTATTAGCTTAAAGGTGATAGTTTCAGTTTGGTTCTCAAAATCATATTTTATAATAGAGGGATCAGCTAGCGGAGAGAAAAAATTATCGCAACCAAAACTTACTATCATTCCTTCTCCTCCGGGAACATCACTAGGTACTATCATAATCACTTCTTCGTCTTTTGCTCCAGTAAAACCAGAAGCAATTCCTTTTTCACAAAAATATTTTACATCTACGAAATAGGAATCTTCTTCAGAGGGATAGTTGTTGATGATTTCATATTTTTTAATTACCATTAATGTATCCCATCCAGGATCTAGGAAGTTAGAAGAGCGATAGTTTTTTATGTCAGGTACTTGTCTATCTATTTCTCCTCCCAATCTTGCGCCGAGCGTGTCTGCTTCAAGGAATCTTTCAACGACCTGTCTCGGCGTTAAATTTTCTTCGGGCTCTATAATTATTTCTGTCATCGGATTATCACTCGTTTCTTTTCCAACAGCTTGTTCTCCATTTAAAAATTCAAAATTAGAAATTACTTGTTCAAGGAGCTCTAAGCTTCTTTCTTTGTCCTTTGTAAGAGTATCTATTATAAACTCAAATAATATTTTTTCTTCTAGATCAGAGAAACTAATTACTATCGAGGTTATATTTTGATATTCTATCTCTTTCTTGTACACCTCCCTTTCATTCAATGTAATAAATTCTTGATTGAGTATCTTGCCGTATGGCCAGTCAGTTCCTCTTTTAGCCCAATAATGCCAAGTGCATTTTTGTGGATTGTCTTCAAATAAACCAATACACCAATTGGGATCAGGAGGGATTCTAACGACATTAAATATCAATGTTGTTCCTTTGCTTAATAATTGTGTTCGCCATAAACCTTCTACTGTTTCTGGTTGTGGATTTATTTTTTCTTCGTAATCATTTGATTGAAATGTTACATTAGAAAGTACTATTCCTTGATTTTCTTGGGTTTTAATAATTGTCCAGTCTTGTGGATATTGCACTATATAGCCGAATTTCTCGTTTTTATAAATTTTCCAACCCTCTACTACCTGAAAATAATCTTTAAATTCATTAGATGTTTTTTGATTTTTTTTAAAAAAAATCAAACCTCCAATTAAAATTGAGCAAACCACGATAGAAATAAAAATTGATTTCAGATGTTTTATTTTCATAGTAATAGTTAAATGTGTCCTATGAAGTATATTATCACATGAAAATTATTTTTTGCTAAAATTTTATGCTTTATATACAATTAAAACATGTTAATCGATAGTCATGCTCATCTGAATTTCACTGCTTTTAATAAAGACAGAGATAAAATTATTCAAAAATGCTTGGACAATAATGTTTGGGTTATTAATGTTGGAACAAATTTAAAAACTTCAAGAGAAGTAATTGAAATTGCTCAAAAGTATGAAAAAGGAATTTATGCTTCTATTGGTCTTCATCCAATAAATTTAGAAACAGGATTAGTAAAAATAAAAGCAGATGTGAATGAGAAAAAAAGCATTGAAGAAGATTTTGATTACGAAACTTATAAGAATCTGGCTCAATCTAAAAAAATTGTAGCAATTGGTGAAATTGGTTTGGATTATTATTGGAGGCCAAAAACAAAGAAAAAGAAAGAATTATTTAAACAAAAACAAGAAAATTTATTTTTGAAACAATTAAAATTGGCAAAAGAATTAAATTTACCAGTTATTTTTCACTGTCGAATGGCTAATCATGATTTGTTTAGAATTTTATCGGAAAATCATGATTTAAAACCTGAAAAAGCAGTAGCTCATAGTTTTGTCGGTACTGAAAGCGACATCCAAAAATATTTAGATTTCGGATATTTCATTGGTTTTAATGGAATAATTTTTAAAAATATTGAAGGTATTAATTTTAAAAAAGTTATTGAAATAACCCCTTTAAACAAGATTTTGATTGAAACAGATTGTCCCTTTTTAGTACCACCAAAAGTTCAAACAAAACGCAATGAACCTGTTTTTATAAAATACATTGCTCAGGAAATTGCTAAAATAAAGAATATAACTTTTGAACAGGTGGCAGAAGCTACGACTAAAAACGCACAAGAACTATTTGGAATATAGGGTTTGGACGGGTTAAGTCTGTTTAAAGAAGACTTTATTCCTTAGAACCTTGATTTTCGTTGATGTTCAAATTAAGATAAAACATATGCATTATAATGCTCAAGAGATAGAACCTAGGTGGCAAAAGCATTGGGAAAAACAAGAGCTTTATAAAGCCCAGGATTTTTCAAAGAAACCTAAAAAGTATATTCTTATTGAATTTCCCTATCCTTCTGGCTCAGGACTCCACGTGGGGCATTGTAGAAGTTATTCTGCATTAGATGCTATAGCTAGGAAGTACAGGATGGAGGGTTTTAATGTTTTGTTCCCAATAGGTTGGGATGCTTTTGGTTTACCAGCTGAAAATTATGCTATTAAAACAGGTGTTCATCCCAAAGAAGCTACTGAAAAAAACGTTAACAATTACAAGAGACAGTTAAAGAGTTTGGGTCTTTCTTTTGATTGGACAAGAGAGATAAACACAACAAATCCAAAATATTATAAATGGACTCAGTGGATATTTTTAAAACTTTTTGAAAATAATTTAGCTTACCAGGCCAAAATTCCAATTAATTGGTGTCCGTCATGCAAAATTGGTTTGGCAAACGAAGAAGTTGTTGATGGAAAATGTGAAAGGTGTAAAGCTCAGGTTACAAAGAAAGAATTAAAACAATGGATGCTTAAAATTACAAAATATGCTGATAGGTTAATTAAAGATTTAGAAAAAGTTAATTTTTTAGAAAGAATTAAAGCTCAACAAATTGATTGGATTGGCAGAAGTTATGGAGTTGAGATTAATTTTAAGATTGATAATTCAGAAGAATTTATTTCTACTTTTACAACCAGAGCGGATACTATTTTTGGAGTTACGGCTCTTGTTTTAGCTCCAGAGCATAAATTGGTTGAAAAATTAGTTATTGATGAAGAAAAGCAGGCAGTTGAAAAATATATTAAAAAATCAAAAGAAAAAACAGAGTTTGAAAGAACTAAATTAGAAAAAGCAAAAACAGGAGTTTTCACTGGTTCTTATTGTATTAATCCAATAAACAATGAGAAAATTCCTATTTGGGTTGGCGATTACGTTGTCGCAGCTTATGGAGGGGGAGCTGTTATGGTTGTTCCGGCTCACGATAAACGTGATAACGAGTTTGCCAAGAAGTATGATATAGAAATCCGTGAAGTTGTTAAGGGAAAGAATATTTCAAAAGATGTTTTTGTTAAATATGGAACACTAATTAATTCAAGAGAATTTAGTGGTTTAAAGTCCGAACAGGCAATAGAAAAAATTGCTCAGTGGTTAAAGAGTAAAAAATTAGGAAAAAAACAAATTCAATACAAATTAAGAGACTGGGTATTTTCCCGTCAGCATTATTGGGGCGAACCAATTCCCATTATTCATTGTGATAAATGTGGAGCAGTTCCAGTATCAGAGAAAGATCTTCCAATAGAACTTCCTTATGTTAAAAAATATAAACCAACTGATACGGGTGAATCGCCTTTAGCTGTTATGGATGATTGGGTTAATGTTAAATGTCCTCAATGCAAAGGTAATGCTAAAAGAGAAACTGATACTATGCCTAACTGGGCAGGTTCTAATTGGTATTATTTAAGATATACTGACCCTAATAATGATAAAGCAATAGCTGACAGGAAAAAATCAGATTATTGGATGCAGGTTGACTGGTATAACGGCGGAATGGAGCATGTTACTTTGCATTTATTGTATTCTAGATTTATTTATAAATTTCTTTTTGATATTGGTGCTGTTAAGCATAAAGAGCCATACGCTAAAAGAACATCTCATGGAATGGTTTTAGCTGAAGATGGCAGAAAAATGTCTAAATCTTTTGGTAATGTTATTAATCCAGATGATATTGTTAAGGAGCATGGCGCTGATACTTTAAGGGTTTATGAAATGTTTATAGGTCCTTTTGAGCAGGCAATTTCTTGGAACAGTAAAGGAGTAAAAGGTGTCAATAGGTTTTTAAATAGAGTTTGGCAGTTAACCTTTGATTGTTTTAAAATTGAAAAAAGCTCAGATAACGCAGTAAAAGAAATACATAAGCTTAACAAAAAAGTAGAAAGCGATATGGAGAAAATGAAATTTAATACTGCAATAGCTGCTTTCATGGAATTTATTAACTTTGGTTTTAATAATAAGGATGATGTCGGGAAAGATGTAGTGGAAAGAATGCTATTATTACTGGCTCCATTTGCGCCTCATATTACTGAAGAACTTTGGAAAGAAATTGGTAACAAAGAGTCAATTCATAACCAGTCCTGGCCAAAATATGATGAAAAATTAGCAAAAGAAAAAACAATTACCTTAATAATTCAGATTAATGGCAGGGTCCGGGACAAAATTAAGGTAGAAGCTAATATCTCTGAAGGTGAAGCGCGCGATTTGACACTAAATCGTGAAAAAGTTAAAAGAAGAATATTAGGTAAAAGCATTAAAAAGATAGTTTTCGTTCCTAGCAAATTAATAAACATTGTAATTTAAACAATGTGCGGCATTATAGGTTATTTAGGTAAAAAACCAGCTCTGCCAATTCTGATATCCGGTCTGAAAAGAATGGAATACCGCGGCTATGACAGCTACGGTTTTTGCGTTTTTAATAAAAACAAAGAACCGTTTATTCATAAGAAAATAGGTAAAATTTCCGAGTCAGAAGAGCTTTCAAATTTAAGCGTTGAAGGAACCACTGGTATTGGACATACAAGATGGAGCACCACTGGGGCTGTGACGAATGAAAATGCCCATCCTCATTTTGATTGTAATAAAGACATTTTCTTAGTTCATAACGGTATTATTGAAAATTATAAAGAGCTTAAAGAAAAATTAATCTCAAAAGGCCACAAATTTACAAGCGAAACTGATACGGAAGTATTGTGCCACTTGGTTGAAGAAAACTATAATGGCAACTTGGAAGAAGCACTTAGAAAAATCTTAAAAGATATAAGAGGAACATATGGCATTGCTTTGATGTCTAAAAAAGAGCCGGAGAAAATTGTAGCAGCCCGTTTATCTTCACCAATGATTTTAGGTGTTGGTCAAAATGAGCTTTTGGTTGCATCTGATCCATCAGCAATAATAACTCATACCAGACAAGTTATTACTTTAGACGATAATGAAGTTGTTGTTCTAAAGCCAGATGACTTTTTTATTCTTAAAGAAAAACCAATGGTTTCTATTGACTGGACGCCAGAAGATGTCCAGAAAAAAGGATATGAGCATTTCATGCTTAAAGAAATAATGGAAGAGCCAGAAGCAATTGAAAATGCAATCAAAGGTAGGTTGATTCCTGATGAAGGAACAGTAAGGCTTGGCGGATTGGATAGCGTTAGAGATAGATTAAGTAAAGTTAACAGAATTGTTTTAGTTGCCTGTGGGACTGCTGGTTATGCTTCAAAAATTGGCAAATACATGCTTGAGGAGTACGCTGGTATTTTGTCTGAAGCGGAGATTGGTTCTGAATTTAGATACAGAAAACCAATTATTGATAAAAACACTGTTGCTGTATTTATTTCTCAATCAGGCGAAACTGCTGATACTTTGGCAGGGATAGGCGAATTGAAAAAGAAAGATATTTTAACGTTGGGAATAACAAATGTTGTTGGTTCAACCCAGGCAAGAGAAACAGATGCGGGAATTTATACCCGTTCAGGTCCTGAAATTGCTGTTGCTTCTACAAAAGTGTTTTTAGGTCAAATTGCAACTTTAGCAATGCTTTCAGTTTATCTGGGAAGGCAGCGCAATATGTCTTTAGTAATGGGTAAAAGAATTGTTTCAGAGCTTGCTAGGGTGCCTGAACTTGTTAAGCAGATTTTAGAAAACAAAGAACAAATAAAAGCTATAGCTGAAAAATACAAAGATTTCAAAAATTTCTGGTTTATTGGAAGAAAATATAATTTTCCTATTGCCTTGGAAGGAGCTTTGAAATTAAAAGAGATTTCTTATATTCATGCTGAAGGAGGGGCCAGCGGTGAATTAAAACACGGACCTCTGGCTTTAATTGACGAGAACTTTCCAACAATAGCGCTCTGTCCTTCTGATTCTGTATACGATAAAATGATTTTAGGTGTTGAAGAAGTAAAGGTAAGAAAAGGACCAGTTCTTGCAATTGCTACTGAGGGTAATGAGAGCATAAAGGATTTAGCTGATGATGTAATCTATATACCAAAAACCTTGGAAATGTTAACTCCTATGTTGTCAGTTATACCGCTTCATCTTTTTGCTTATTATATGGCTGTTCTGCTTGGAAAAGATGTAGACAAGCCCCGCAATTTGGCAAAGGCTGTTAGTGTTGAGTAATTAAGAAAACAAAAAAATTATGGAAAAAACAATTTTAATTGGAGGGAAAGCGGGTCAAGGGACCAATGTAACCTCATACTTTATAGGAGAGGTTTTTTCTTCTTCAGGTTATTATGTTTTTAATTACAGGGACTATCCTTCTTTAATAAGAGGGGGTCATAATTTCAATGTAATTAAAATCTCTGACAAGCCTGTTTATTCCCACAGCAATAAATATGATTTAATAGTTGCACTTGATCAAACCACAATTGATAAACACGTCAAAGGTTTAAAGGAAAATGGTTTTATTGTAGGCGATAAGGATTTAAAAACAGAAAAGAAGTTTTATCCTATTGATATCCAACCAATTTTAAAAAACTTAAATGCTAAACCAATAATAGAGAACGATATTTTAATTGGCTGGCTGTTTAAGTATTTTGGAATGAGTGAGGATCTTTTAATGAAAGAATTAGAGGAAAGATTTGGAGGAAAGAAAATTGATCTAATTAAAGAGTCAGCAAAAATAGGTTATGATCTTGGAGAAAAAATAGAAGACTTCAAACCACTGGACGGTCAAAAATACTTCATTTCTGGAAGTAAAGCAGTCAGTACAGGAGCAATTGCATCTAATATTGATGTCTATATTGCTTATCCAATGACACCAGCCACTCCAATCCTGCATCATTTAGCAGCAAAAGAAAAAGACCATAATTTATTAGTTATACAGCTTGAAAGTGAAATTGCAGTTGTTAATACTGCGCTTGGTGCTTCTTTTGCTGGTGCTAAAGCCATGGTTGGAACTTCGGGGGGAGGGTTTGCTTTAATGGGTGAGGCAATGAGTTTGGCTGGAATGGGTGAAATTCCTTTAGTTGTATACTTAGCTCAAAGAACTGGTCCTGCTAGCGGTGTTCCAACTTACACTGCTCAGGCTGATTTGAAGTTTGCAGTTAATATTGGCCAAGGTGAGTTCACAAGAATCGTCGTTGCTCCAGGAGATCCTCAGGAAGCAATAATCAGAACTCAAGAGGCATTTTACTTAGCTAATAAGTACCGAAGTTTAGTCATACTTGTTTCTGACAAACATTTGGCAGAAAGTGATTATACTTTTGATAAGTTAAAGAAATCTTCTGTTAGTTCCGATAGGTTTATTGTTGAGAATCCTTCAGATGATCATAAGGGGTATAAAATTACAGAAGATGGTAATTCTCCTCGTGCTGTTCCTGGCCAGGGACCAATCGTTAAAGTTACAAGTTATGAGCATGACGAATATGGAAATACTACTGAAGAAGGTGAGTGGATGAATAAGATGACTGATAAAAGATTGAAGAAAGAAAAAACCATTACTGATGAGATTAATAAATTAAATCCAGTAAGTATTTATGGTCAAGGAAAGAATTTAATAGTTGGTTGGGGCTCAACAAAAGGAGCAATCCTAGATGCTTTAAAAGATTTAGATAATTATAGGTTTATGCAAATTTCTTACATTAATCCCTTTCCAACTGATATGGTTAAAAAAGAGCTTGAGAATTCTGATAGAGTGGTATTGGTTGAAAATAATGCTACTGGACAACTAGGTGATATTATTGCTGAGAAAACTGGCTATATTATTAAAAACAAAGTATTGCAGTATAATGCTCGTCCATTTATTCCTGAGACAATAATTAATAAGGTTAAACGATTCTAATTATGAAAATACAAGATTTTCAAACAAAAGAAATTAATACTTGGTGCCCAGGATGCTATAATTTTATGCTTCTAAATGCTATGCAGAATGCTTTAGTAGATTTAGTGAACGAGAATAAGATCGAGAAAAAAGATATTGCAATGGCATCTGGTATTGGATGTCATGCTAAGATTTTTGATTACATTAACGTTAATGGATTTTATAGCTTGCATGGCAGGGTTATCCCTCCTTGTATTGGAATGAAAGCAGGCAATCCAGAATTAACTGTAATCGGTTTTGGGGGAGATGGTGATACTTATGCTGAAGGAATGGCTCATTTTATTCATGCCTGCCGTTATAACACTGACTTTACAATGGTTGTGCACAATAACAAAACCTTTGCCTTAACTACTGGTCAGGCAAGTCCTACTTCAGAAGAAGGATTTGTTGGTGGCTCAACACCTTTCGGCAAATTAGAAGAACCTATTAATCCAATTGCGCTGGCTTTGGTAAGTGGAGCTACTTTTGTGGCTCGTGGTTATGTCAATGAAAAAGATTATTTAAAAGAATTGTTTAAAAAAGCAATAATGCATAAAGGATTTGCTTTAGTTGATGTGCTTCAGCCATGTTTGATTTACAATAATCCAAAAGAATATTTAGAGGAGAGGATTTATAAGCTAGACAATCATGACAGTTCTAATTATGAGGAGGCCTTGAAAAAAGCTCACGAATGGAATTATTCTTTAGACGAGGGCGCTAAAATTCCTATTGGTGTGTTCTATAAAGTAAACAAACCAAGCTTTGAAGAGAAAAGAGAAACATTAAAAACCCCTTGGTATAAAGTTAAAAGAGAAGTTGATTGGGAAAAAATGATTAAACAGTTTCAGTAAAGTAATTCTTTACAAAGTGTTCTGGAACACAACATTGAATTTGAGGAGATTATCTTTACAGAAGGTTAAGATTTAAAAGGGTTCGAATCCTGTAGGGGGAGCAGGCTAGTGCTCGGTTCTTGAGACCGAGCCGCATAAAAAATCGCCAAGAAGGCGGTTTTTTGGTAGGATTAGTTAATATGGAAAAGGTGGATGTTTCTCAAAAAGCAATAATATTTAATAAAGAAGGTAAGATTTTAACTATATACAGAAGCGAAACAGCTCCCTCAAGACCTAATACTTGGGATTTTCCAGGAGGAGATTTGGACTTCGGAGAGGATACAATAAAAGGAATTTTAAGAGAGGTTAAAGAAGAAACTGGTTTAGATATAAAAGAACTGACGATTTTTGATGCAGTTTCAAAAATAGATGAAAAAGGAGAGTTTTGGGTAACTATTGCTTACAAAGCTAAAACTGATTCTGATAAAGTAACTCTCAGCTTTGAACACACTCAATTCAAATGGGTTACTCCCGAAGAATTTTTAAATCTGGAATCTTCAGAAACACAGAAGCGTTTTGTTAAGAATTTAGACCTAAACAGGTTCTAACATCGTCCAAGCCCCGCAACTAAAGGGGCTAATTCTTTTAATTCTTCCCTTATTCTTGCCCAATCAATAGTTCTGAACGCGTCCTGTAGGGGGAGCAGGCTTGTGCTCGGTTCGAGCGACCGAAACGCCTCATATTTTTGAAAGGTTCGAGAAAATAAATCCCCACCCCGATAGGAAATCGAACCGTGTTCAGGGCCAAATTCCTACAATCAATCGCCTAGCAGGCGGTTTTTTGGTAGAATAATATAACATGCCATTCATTACTCAAGGTAAAACTAATTGGAAGTTTCTTTTTATTGTAGTTATATTAGTCGTCATTGTTGGCGGAGGAATTTATGTTATTCAACAAAAGTTCTTCAATAAAGAAGAAATTGTACCATCTCCGACAGTAAACATAACACCCATTCCTTCAAGTCTTGGATTATCAGGGAAGATAATCTATATATCTGATTCGACAACTCCAGATCGGGATACAATAATACTTGATTTCGATAGAGAGCTGAAATTTAAAATAGGGATTCCTTATGTCTATAGAGGCGATAACGATCAATTTTTACTTCTTTCACCAGATAAAACAAAAATCGCATTGTTGGGAGAGGGGACTTCAACATTTGAAGTGACCTCATCCAAAATTTCAAACTTTTTTATAAAAGATGCGCTGGCAGGAATACCCTTGCCCGTGGCCACCCTTTATATAATTGATCTGGAGAAAAAAACGAAAATTGAACTTGTTGAAGATATTCTTTTTAATGACTACGCTACGACTTCATCAGTTCAGTGGATGGACAATAATTCAATTTGTTATCACGAGTATTATCATACCGATCCTTCTCCCTTATCGGATATTGCCCTTAGGAAAACATGGAAGGTTTCTCTTGAGGGATTGAGGACGGAAATTTCTTCCGAAGAATGCCACCCTCAGCCACAGGAAAGTTCTATTACGGGATGGAAAACTTTGAAGATTAATGAAGATGAAATCTTAATGAAAACAGACGATGGAATTTATCCTTTGGGTAATCGTTGGGAATCTACATCAATAACCCTAAAGAATGATAAGAATAATCAACAAAAAATCCTTGTTGCAAGAGGGAGCCAACTAGTTACTTCAGAAACATTTACCCTAGCCCCACTTAAAAATGCCTTTCTTTTCGAAACGGTTAAACAGGGGAAAACAAAAATGGAAAAAGAAGGAAACGAAGAAATTGAAGTTATGTCTTTAGATGGAAAGGTTCTTTTAAGGACAGCTGGTACGTATGCCACATGGATTCCTTAAAAAACTCGGTGGCAGATATACATATTTAAAAAATTAAATACTTTTCTCGGATAAAGGTCCTGACCGAGAGGCATTATAGGATACCCTTAAAAAGCCCTTAGTTTCCCCTTAAAAGTTAGGTTCGAGACCGACTAGGGGAGCCACTATTTTTGATTTAAAAAAAAGACCTGTGATAACAGGTTAATTAGTTTGCGTTTTCACTCAACACTTATTATTTCTTTTATATCTTTAAAAAATATATTTTGAGGAAAACCTTCTTTTCCTTTAATGTCTTGGCGACTTAATATGATGTGTTCTTTTTCCACTGCTTGTAAATATCCTGTATCATTATGTGAAGGAATATTTCCAAAAGATATAGGTTTATGAATGACCTGTATCTTTTCTCCAATTCTAAATGATGATTCTATCGTTCTTTTGTTTTCTTGTTCCAGTTTTTTGTGTTCTATCTCAAATTTTTCTCTTAATTCTATAAATTTTTTTCTAAAGCTCATTATATTCACCTTGGCAATTATGTATCATAAATAAGAGATTGTCAAGCAGAATTTTGTTTCGGAGTTTTTTATTTAAATTTTTACCAAAAGAAGTTTTAAATTTCTGAGATTTCCTCTAACTTCTATCCAATCAATAGTTCTAACATCGTCCAGCCAGGGGAGCAAATTTAGCCCGAGATTGTTTCTCGGGTTTTTGGTATAATATGGATAAATAAGGGTTGTTGGAGGAATTAAATCTATTAAACACAAAAACCCGCTAAAAACGGGTTTTGTATTTGAAGAAATATTTTTAGAGATTTTTAATTTTAATATCAGCTCCTAATTTTTTCAACTTTTCATCAAATCTTTCATAACCTCTTTCAATTTGATGAACATTATGAATCTTACTTGTTCCTTTAGCAATTAAAGCTGCTAAAATCAGTGTTGCTCCTGCTCTAATATCAGTAGCAGTAATATGGTTTGCAATAAATTTTGTTTTTCCAAATATTAAAGCTCTATGAGGGTCAGTAATCTCAATATCAGCTCCCATTGCTCTTAATTCCTGTAAGTGACTGAACCTGTTTTCATATAGAGGGTCGTGAATTAAAGATTTTCCTTTTGCTTGAGTTAATAGAACTGTTGCCTGAGGCTGGAGGTCAGTAGGAAATCCTGGGAATGGAAGTGATTGAATCTTTGTAGCTTTAAAATCTTTTGATTTTTTCACTATGATCTCATTTTTTTTAACTTCAAAATTTACTCCAATATCTTTCATTTTTTCCAAGAAAAATGTTAAAGCGCTTGGATCAATATTCTTGATTCTGCCTTCACCACCAGTCAAAGCAAAAGCCAAAAAAAATGTACCAGCCTCTGTAAAGTCAGGACATATTGAATGTTTTGCTCCAGCTAAATTTTCTTTTCCTTCTATTTCAACAGTGTGAGTACCAATACCTTTGATTTTAGCCCCCATTTTTTGCAAGAACTTCCCTAAATCCTGAACATGCGGTTCGCAGGCAGCAGTTTCAATTCTGCTTTTTCCCTGTATTCCGCTAGCCAACATCATCATGTTTTCAGTGGCTGTAACAGAGAATTCTCTTAAAACTACTCTTTTTCCTAATTTTTTAGTTGGTGCTTTAAAGATATAATAGCCAGGCTGTTCTTTGATTTGGACTCCGAATTCTTTTAAGGCATCTAAATGAGAGGAAATTGGTCTTAGTCCTATTTTATCTCCGCCAGGATGAGGAACTTTGAATGTTTTAAATCTTGAAAGCAAAGGAGCAATCAAAAGCACCGACATTCTCATTCTTCTGAATAAATCTGCTGGTATTTTTTTAGCATTAATATTTTTTGTACTTATTTTTATTTTATGAGGGTTAAGCCACTTAACTTCAGCTCCAATCTGCTCTATTATTTCAATGAAGTTTAAGATATCGCTTATTCTTGGTATATTATCAATTATGCATGGTTCTTTTGTTAAAATAGTTGCTGCTAAAATAGGGCCAGCAGCATTCTTGTGGCCTTGAATTTCAACCTCACCTTTTAAAGGCTTTTTACTTCCTTTAATTATGTATGCCCTTTTCATAATTGGTTATTATACGGTGAATTTTGTGTTTTGGCAAATAAAAAAAAAAAAAAAAAAAAAAACACTTCTTTAAAAGAACGAAGCGTTTAATAATTTAAGAATTTAAATTTTTAAATTAAAGACTGGAAAGTTTTTCTTGAACGCGTTTTAAATGAAAACTTGCGCTTTCTCCGGTTTCTTTTTCATATTTCCTGTACGTCTTTATTGCTTTTTTATATTCTTCTTTTGCCTTTTCAGTTTTTTCTAAATTTACAAGGGAGTCACCCTTATTATGTTTAGCGTGACCCGCGGTCCTGAAATCTTTTTCAGCCATAGCTGTTTCATAGGTTTTTTCGCAGACCTCAATACTTTTTTCGAAATCTTTCGCCCAGCGACAAAGAATACCTCTTGTGTTCCAAATCGAAAGCGTTTTCGGAAATTTGTCAATAGCCTTATCGCTTATTTCCCAAGCTTCTTGTTTTTTCTTTAAGATCCATAAGGTCAGGGGTAGCCCATTTAATACAGAAATTTTTGTTTTGTCTTTTTCGGTTCCTACTAAGCTTAATTCGAAACATTCCTCTGCCTTCTCCAGGTTTTTCATCTTTTCATTTTCTGGACCTTTTATTCCTTTATAATACCTATTCCATGCCATTGTTTTATATAATTCTGCAATATCATTATCTTTTTTTAAAAATTTACTATTTTCTCTCAAAAAGTTAATTGACTCATCCCACTTTCCTTCTTTATATAGTCTGTCTCCTTCTTTTAATACTTCTTTTGGGTCTATCCCAAACACATTCTTTCCTATTTGTTGAATTCTTTCTATGTCTCCTACTTTTTCAAAGTAAGCTAAAGCTTTTTTTCCATACTCTCTTACCTTGTCTTTCTCATTAATCTTCTTATAACATTCTCCTAATCTCGCCCAAGTCATGGCTAAGCCCCGTTTGTCATCGGCTTCTCGTCTTAATACTTCAGTTATTTTATAAAACCAGATTGCTTTCGTTATTTTTCCTGCTTTTTCCTCTATATATGCCAAATTTTGAAATCCAATACCGAGCTCTTTGACATTTTGGGTAGCAAGAATAAGTTCAAGCAAAACCATTTTTGTTTTTTCAATTTTACCTTCACTTATTGAAATTCCTGCGTAGTCTGCACAAATATATTTTTGAAAAACAGAAAATGCAAGTTGAATAGGATCTTCTTTTCTCAACCTAATTGCTTCTTCGAGTTTTTCCAATGCTTCATTATATTTCTCCATAGCTTGTAAGACCCGTCCTTGATAATGGCGTATTAATCCCATTAGGGATTTATCCCCACTAAGAAATTTCGCTTTTTCCTCCGTTTTATTGAGAAGATTTAAACTCTCCTTAAATTCACCTTTAATCCTAAGTTTATCAGCTTTTTTTACTGATTTTTCTATTTTTTTCTTTACTGCTTCCATTTCTTCCATTTCTTCCACCTCAAATACTTTTTTCAAATTAAATTTTTAAAGATCATTAAATTAGCTTTTGGCTAATTCTCACTTCGTGATGATAAAATAACACCCCTTTTAATTTTTGTCAAATTTTAATATAATTTGCTATTGATTCAATTTAAGTTTGTAGTATAAAAATGAGAATATTAAATGAAGCTTTAAAGGTATATGATTAAAAAAGTCATCATTGCAGCTGCGGGAAAAGGAACCCGTATGCTTCATTTAACTAAAAACAAGCCAAAACAGCTGATTAATATTTGCAACGTTCCTTTTTTAAGTTATCTTTTAGATAACCTTTTAAAAGCAGGATACAAAGAACTGATTTTAGTAGTAGGATATAAAAAAGAAAAGATAAAAGAGTTTTTGATCAAAGAGAAATATAATGTTCGTGTTGTAAATCAGTTTGAGGTTTTAGGGAAAGAAAAGTATGGAACAGCTTGTGCTTTAGAATGTGTAAAAGATTTTATAAAGGATGAAAACTTTATAATGGTTTATGGAGATCATCTTTTTTCAGCAAGAGATTTTGAAGCTTTCAATATTGATGATAAATATAATTACATGGCTTGTTTAAAGCACGAGCACCCTGAAAAATATGGGGTTTTGGATGTTGAAAACGGATTTTTAAAAAATGTAGTTGAAAAGCCTAAGAAGTATATTGGAAATTTAATAAACATTGGTCTATATAAATTTACTCCAGAAATTTTTGAAAAATTAAAAAAAGTAAAACTTTCTAAAAGAGGAGAATATGAGTTGACCGATGCCATTAATTTTTTAGCAGAAGATAAAAAAATGAAAGTAAGAGAAATTCATGATTATTGGCTTGATTTTAGTAATCCAGCAGATATTATAATGGTTTCTAATTTTTTAAAAAATGAAAATTCTAAAAATAACTCCTGAAAACTTAAAATCAGTTTTGAAACAAGCTGTTTTAACAATTAAAAAAAGAGGGGTGATAATTTGTCCTACAGATACTGTTTATGGCCTGATAGCTGATGCTAAAAACTATTCTGCGGTTAAAAAGGTTTTTAAAATTAAGAAGCGAAAAATTAATAATCCTTTGCCAGTTTTCGTTAAAGACTTAAAGGCGGCTAAGAAATTAACTGACATTAATAAAAATCAGGAAAGATTCTTAAAGAAATTCTGGCCAGGTCAGCTAACAGCAGTATTAAAGGCAAAATCTCTTAAGCTGCTAAAGGGAATTATTAGTAGAGAGAATAAGATTGGATTAAGGGTTCCTAACTATAAATTTTTAAATCTTTTGCTTGATAAAGTAAATTGTCCTCTTGTTGCAACTTCAGCCAATATTTCAGGTAAAAAAGCATCAGTGAAAATAGTTGAAATTTTAAAGCAATTTGAGTATAAGAAAAATAAGCCAGATTTAGTGATCGATGCTGGTAATTTAATATCTGCTTTACCTTCAACTGTTGTTGACTTAATTGAATTTAAGGTTATAAGGAAAGGTAAAGTTTCAAAAAATCAAATACTAAAAACTATAAATGAAATCAAACTCTAAAAATAAAAAAATTGTCTGCTTAGGAGGAGGCAATGCTATGCCTAAAGCAGTTTTAGTTGGTTTAAAAAAACACCCGGTCAAAATATCAGTTATTTGTGCAATGCTTGATTCGGGTGGTTCAGCAGGCAGATTAAGGAAAGATTACAAGATTGTTTCTCCTGGTGATATCAGAAGAGCATTTATTGTTTTAGCTGATACTTCTCCGGTGACAGAAAACCTTTTAAATTATAGGTTTGAAACAGGTGGTTTAAAAGGTCATAATTTTGCTAATCTTTTAATTACTGCCTTGGAGCTTTCTACAAAAAATGATTATGGGAAAATATGTGATGAAATGTGCAAGATTTTAAATATTAAACACGAAGTTTTACCAGCAACCTTAGATAATTCTACTCTTTATGCAGAGCTGGAAAACGGTAAAATAATATCTGGCGAAACTAATATTGATATTCCTAAACATGATAAAGAATTAAAGATTAAAAAAGTTTTCTTAAAACCAGAAGCCAAAACTTATCCAAAGGCAATTAAGTCAATTAAAAAAGCTGATTTAATTATAATTGGTCCGGGTGATTTGTATTCGTCTTTACTCCAAATTCTATTAACAGGAGGGATGTCTGAGGCAATTAAAAAAAGCAAAGCAAAAACAATATATATAGCTAATTTAATGACAAAGCATGGTGAAACTAATAATTTTAGTGTTTTGGATTTTACCAATGAAATAGAAAAATATCTTAAAAGTAAACTGGATTATGTAATTTACAATACAAAAATACCTTCTGTTCAAAGATTAAAATTAAACAAGAAAAAACATCCTGAACTTTTAAATTTAATTGATTTTAATAAAAATTTGGCAAAGAAAAAGAAATTCATTGGAAGAGATTTAATAACCTCTTCAGGAGAAATTGTTCACGATTCAGATAAAGTAGTAAAAATAATTTTGTCCTTGATATGATAAAACAAGCTGTAGTATTAGCAGCAGGTAACTCCAGTCGTTTTTGGCCTTTAAACAAAAAAAACAAATGCTTAACAAAAGTCATGGGAAAACCATTGATTTTTTATACTTTAAAAGGATTGGAAAAAATAGGAATTTCAAAAGTAATTATCATTCAGAGCTCCATAAAAGATGTTGAAAAGGAGCTTAAAAAATACAAATTAGGAGTAAAGAAAAAATTCTTGGTTCAAAAAAAAGCAAAAGGAATGGGAAATGCTCTTTGGCAAGCTAAAGATTTATTGAAAGACAGGTTTTTAGTTTTGAATGCCGAGAAGGTAGATATTAATGAAATAATTCAAGAAGGAAAGATTAAAATCCAAAATCATGATTCAATATTGTTTGGACAAAAAACAAAAACTCCAGAACTTTTTGGGATAATGAAGATTAAAGGCAGTAAGGTTCTGGATATTGTTGAGAAGCCGAAAGGAAAAGTACCATCAAGAATTAAAGTTATAGGAGCATATATTCTAAAACCCAGTTTTTTTACAACCTACAAAAAAATTAAAAAGCACATCTATGATTTTGAAGATGCTTTGTCGGAATATGCTAAAGAAAATAATGTTAGAGTAGTAATTTTAAAACAAAAACATGAAATTGCTACCTTGAAATACCCTTGGCACTTATTTGAAATGAAGAATTATTTATTTGATAAATTTCTTGAAAATAAAATTGAGAAATCAGCGAATGTTTCCAAAAAAGCAGTAATTATGGGTAAGGTGTATATTGGCAAGAATGCAAAAGTTCTTGAAAATGCGGTAATTAAAGGACCTTGCCATATCGGTAACAATTGCATTATTGGAAACAATGTCTTAATCAGAGATTACACTAATTTAGAAGATAAAGTTGTAATTGGTGCAAATGCAGAAATTAAAAATGCAGTTTTTTGTGAAGGTAGTCACATGCATTCAGGATATATTGGAGACTCCATAATTGGAGAAAATTGCAGATTAGGCGCTGGAGTAGTTACTGCCAATGCGAGAATTGATAAAGGAGTAATTAAAAGTGTTGTAAAAAACAAAAAAATTGAAACTGGCTTAAAAAGATTTGGATGCGTGATGGGCAATAATACAAAAACAGGAATTAATTGCTCTTTTATGCCAGGAGTTTTAGTTGGTTCAGATTGTTTTATTGGACCAAGTTCAGTTGTTTTTGAAAACATTGAAGATAATAAGCTGTTTTATACTAAGTTTAAAGAATTAATAAAGAGTAAAAAGAAATAACGAACATAAGTATAAATAAAAACTGCTTTTCAAAAGCGGTTTTTGTGTAGACGAAAAAAGAATTAAACTTACATATTTTTAGATTCAAATAAAACATTTTACAATCCTTCTTTTTTTCCCTCAAGAGAGAGCATATTAATGGTTGACGGATTTATTAAAATGCTTAATATGTAGAAGAACAATGAGGTTTGTTTCGAATGTAAAAGGAATAAACTGAGCTCTTTTCAAAACCATCTTTAGTGATGAAAAATGAATGAAAATATAAAAAAAGGAAAGTTGTTGGCAGAAGGTAAGACAAAAGAAATTTACGAACTTATCGAAAACGGCTTAGTGGTTAAAGAGAAGGTGATTATTAAACAAAAGACGAAGATAACTAAGCATGATGATCCAACTCAGACAAGAGAATTTGCGACGAAAGCAAGATATGCAAACGTGACAACGTGCAGGGTCTTCGAGGTTTTAAAGATAGCAGATGTTCCAGTAGCGTTCATAAAACAGATATCTTCTACTGAATTTTTAGCTTTTCGATGCGACATGTTATCTCTTGAAGTCGTGGCTCGTCGTTATGCCTACGGAAGTTATGTTAAAAGAAATCCTAGCCTCAAAAGGCCCAAAGGTGAACATTATCGTTTCCATGACTTGGTGATTGAATTTTTCTTAAAAACTACAAGAGGACAATTTAATTCCGCCGGCGTAGTTATAGTTGATGGCCTTGACCCAAAAAAAGAGGAAGAAGATCCTTTGGTTCTAAATCCTTATGACGATATTTGGAATTTGTACCATTCTAAGAAGCCTTTTTGGAACGAGAAAGCAAAACTAAGAGAGGGTATTCGTGCGTCGGATGTTGTTGGACTAGATTCTTCAAAAATAATACAGAAGATGACAGATTATATTAAAGACATCTTTCTTATTCTCGAAGGGTTCTGGGCTTCAGTTGGATGTAGATTTATTGATATGAAGGTTGAATTCGGGATTGGTCCTAACGGGGAACTGTTTGTCGCAGACGTGATTGATAATGACAGCTGGCGATTAAAAGATAAAGAGTGGGAAGAATTAAGCAAGGAAGCTTTTAGACAAAACGAAGCTCTTAGCGATGTTGAACGAAAATATGGAATTGTTACTTCTCTTGTAGAGAAATTTCGAATTCCTAACCAGGCCTTAATCTTTTGGAGAGGCTCTGATAAAGATAAATTTCCAGTATTAGATTCTCGGGTCGATAAGATTGTTAATGTCGAAAAAATAACACTCTCTGGACATAAGTCTCCTCAGGCTTGCATCAATAAATTAGAAGAAATAATGAGAAAATATCCTGAAGGAGGAGTCATTATAGTAAAAGTTGGCTTGAGTAACGGTCTGGCTCCAACGCTTGCTGCTAGAACAACATGGCCCATAATTACAATTCCCGCAACGGTAAACAAGTTTTCAAATGACGTTTGGAGTAGTCTCAGAATGCCATCACGCGTTCCTCTCGCAACTATTTTGTCTGAATCAAATGCTATAATGTTCGCAAAAAATATTTTAGCCCAGAAGAACCCATTTCTTTATTGGCTCTTGAGAAAAGAAGTGGAAACGCTGGATATATCTTCTGTCTACTTTGACAAAATTTAAAAATTAATTATATTGTAAATAGCTCTTTTTAATTTAATAAAGGGCATTTTTTTTATAAAATATAAACATAAGAGAAGAAAGAAAATGATTGATAGATATAAATATATTGAAATTGATAAGATATGGCTTGACGAGAATAAGCTTTTACTGTGGCAAAAAACAGAGCTCGCTGTTCTAAAGGCAAGGGCACATTTAGGTGATGGAATCAGTCGGGAAGAGTACGAGAGAATCAATCAGTCTTTAAAAGAAAATCCGGCAAATATTAAATGGTGGAAAGCGAAAGACGAAGAGATACATCATGATTTAAATGCTTTTATTCAGGAGCGGATAAGATTTATACCCAAAGAATTACAGAAACATTTTCATCAGGGAATGACTTCTTACGATACGGAAGAACCTGCTTTCGCTAAGATGGTTAAAGACTCTATAGAGATTGTGGAGAGATATTACTTCGAGCTGGAAAAAGTTCTTGAGGAAATGGCTATGAAATACCGGTATACTATCATGAATGGACGGACCCATGGCCAAGAAGCTGAAATGCAAAGCTTTGGTAAGCGTTGTCTGACATGGTTGCAAGATCTCCGTATCAGTTTTGAAAATTTAAAAAAATCTAAAGAAAATTTAAGGTTTTCAAAATTATCCGGAGCAATTGGTAATTATGGAGGAATAACACCAGCTATTGAAGTAGAAGCATTAGAATTTCTAGATTTCAAACCTCAATACGGGGTAACCCAGATTATGCCGCGAGAATTGTATGCCCCAATTGCCCAAGGCCTTTCCCAGCTTGTAGCTACTATCAATAAAATTGCTTTGACAATTCGTTTGGGAGCAAGAAGCGGACGGCCAATTAACCAAGAGCCGTTTACTAAAAAACAGACTGGTTCTTCGGCTATGCCTCATAAAAAGAATACGATATCAACTGAACAGATGGAGGGAATGTGTAGGATGGCCAAAGCATACGCAATGGCGATAATGGAAAATATTCAAACCTGGGAGGAAAGAGCAATTGAACAAAGCTGCGTAGAAAGGGTTTTCTGGCCTGATCTTTTTCACGTTACAACTCGGGTGCTTAAAGTTATGAAAAGAGTTCTAGAAGGATTAGTTGTCTATCCTAATAATATGTTGCAGGAGATACACGAATCTCGTGGTTGCTATGCATCCAGCCATGCAAAAGAAATCCTGAAACGATTGGGTTTTGATTTCAACGAGGCCTATCGGATAGTTCAATTAGCTGCTTTCAATGCCTTTGAGTCTTCAAGAGAAGAGGAACTTCCAAAATCTTTTGATGAGGCAGATAAATTGATTACGATGGATATAGATGTTTTCTATAAAAAGCCAGTATCAATTAGGGAGATGATTTCTAAAGGAAAACTGAAGATTTCTTTACAGCTCAGCGCTACAAAAGAAGAGGTCCAAAAGTGGAACAATAAATTACTGGAAGTTTTTCGAAATCCAAAAAATCTTGAACTTTGGAAAAACATTTTTCTTCCATCCTATTTGTTGAGAAACGAAAGCACACTTTACTCGAGAATATTAGGAATAATTTAAAGCTCTTTTATCGGCACTTTATTTTTTTAAAATAGTGCCACTTTTTTTTAAATTCTGAAGCCAAAAACAATTCGTTTTTGAAAAAATTAGTGCCGAAGATGGGATTCGAACCCATAAGCCCTTGCGGGCAGTAGATTTTGAATCTACCGTGTATACCAACTCCACCACTTCGGCCAAGGTCAATTTAAAGTATCAATTTTTAATATAAGCGTCAATCTACTTTTCTTGAATATATTTACACTCCTTACTTGAACACTTAATCTGTTTTCTTTTAGTTTCAACTAAAGCAGATTTACATTCAGGGCATTCTTGCACGGTTTTATTGCCCAAGAGTCCTTTTTTTGTAAAAGGCATATCCCAAGTAGCAAAATCACATTTAGGCCAATTTGAACAGCCATAAAAGATTTTTTTTGTTTTTGTTCTTTTTTCTACCACCTCCCCTTTTTTACATTTAGGACACTTTATATTTAATTCATTCTTCTTAAGCGTTTTTGTATATTTGCATTTTGGGAAATTGGTACAAGCATAGAATTTTCCGTATCTTCCCAGTTTTATAACAACAGGGCTACCGCATTGAGGACATTTTTGCTTTGTTTTTTCGTAAGTTAGCTTTTTATGAGGAATTTCTTTTTCTTTTGCAATTAAAGTTTTTTCAAAATCTTCATAGAATTCCTTAATTACTGGAACCCATTCTTTTTCACCTTTTGCTATTTCGTCTAAGTCTTCTTCCATTTTTTTTGTAAAGCTAATGTCAACAATTTTCGGAAAATGATTTACCAGCAGGTCATTGACCCTAATTCCAATTTCGGTTGGCTTGAAGCGTCTTTGCTCGTCTTTTTCAATATAGTTTCTTAATTGAATTGTAGAGATTATTGGAGCATACGTTGAAGGTCTTCCAATTCCATTTTCCTCTAAAGTTTTAATTAAACTGGCTTCTGTGAATCTTGGTGGTGGCTGAGTAAAGTGTTGTAAAGAAAGCAATTTTTTTAAATTTAATAATTCTTCAACAGTGAGAGCTGGAAGGATAGCTTCTTCAAATTTTAAAGGATAAACTTTTAAGAAACCGTCAAACTTTAAGGTTTGTCCGCTGGCTCTAAATAAATAATTTTTGGCATTAATGTTAATTTTTAATGAATTAAATAAAGCTGAGCTCATCTGAGAGGCAATAAATCTTGTCCATATCAATTCGTAAATCTTTAAAGCATTCTTATTTAATTTTTTTTGTAATTGCTCCGGGCTTCTTTCTGGATAGGTTGGTCTTATTGCTTCGTGAGCCTCTTGAACTCTTCCTTTTGCTTTATATCTTCTAGAAAATCCTGGCCAGTAATTCTTTCCATAATTATCAATAATAAATTCTTTAGCTTGAGACAAGGATTGCTGGGAAAGGTTTAAGGAATCTGTTCTGTGATAGGTGATAAGACCACTTTCATATATTTTTTGAGCTAAAAACATTGTTCGTTTTGCTGAATAACGGAATTTTCTCCAAGATGTTTGCTGAAGAGTTGAAGTTGTAAAAGGAGGAAGGGGATTCCTCTTTTTTTCTTTTCTTTCTATATTAGCAACTTTGTACTCAGCTTTCTTTAAATCTTTTAAAATTTTGTTTGCCTGTTTTTTATTTTCAATCCCTAGTTTTAGAATTGTTTTATTGTCTTTTTTAACGAGCAAAGCTTTAAATTCTTTTTCGTCTTTTTCAAAAAGAGCTTCAATGCTCCAGTATTCCTGGGGTTTGAAATCTTCAATCTCTTTTTCCCTTTCAGCAACTAACCTAACAGCCACTGACTGAACTCTTCCAGCAGATAATCTTCTGGTTATTTTTTTCCATAAAAGAGGTGACAATTTATAGCCAACTAGTCTGTCTAAAATCCTTCTTGCCTGTTGAGAATCAACTAGCTTGATATCAGTTTTTCTTGGATGCTTTAATGCTTGTTCAATTGCTGATTTCGTAATCTCGTGAAAAATGATACGTTCTGGATCTTTAAGTTTTAGAACTTGGCTTAAATGCCAGGCAATTGCTTCTCCCTCTCTGTCAGGATCCATTGCTAAATAGACTTTTTCTGCTTTCTCTGCTTCTTTTCGTAAATCTTCTATTGTATCTTTCCTTTTTTCAATGGCTTCGTATTCAGGTTTAAAATTATGTTCAATATCAATACCAAGTTTTTTTTGCGGCAAATCTCTAATATGTCCCATTGTTGCTAAGATTTTGAAATCTTTGCCTAAAAACTTTTTTAAAGTCTTGCACTTTGTTGGACTTTCAACGACTATTAATTTCATAAACTTTAATTTCGTTTATAATTATTACACTATAACAGTAATTTTAAAATTTTTAAAAGCATTTGATTTTTTTAATTATATGTTTTATATTTAAATATCGAAAAATATAGTATTTTAAAAAGGAGGGAAAAATTAATGGAAGAGAGAGAAGATATGCAAGTAGATGGAGTCTGTTGTGAAGATTTTTGGCAATATGTGATAGGAGATTTTTTGGATCCTTTGATAGATAATGTGATAAGAGTAATGGTTTTTTCGGGGCTATCTTTGTATAAGATGGTTCAGGATATTTTCAAAACTAATTAAAGTCCTTTACGGACTTCTTTTTTTATCTTGGTTTTATTTATTATATTCATTCATTGCTTTTTCTAATCCTTGTTCTAATGCAAGCTCAAGCGCTTCAACACAATTTTCAACAGCTTTTTTTATAGTTTCTTTTTCTTGTTTTGTGAATTTTTTAAGAACAAATTTATCTAAGTTTTTAGGCCGACGTTTTGATTTTATTCCAATGCGAAAACGAATAAAATCTTTTGTTTTTAATTCGTTGATTATTGATTGAACTCCTTTGTGACCTGCAGCACCTTTATTTTTTGAAATTTTAATTTTTCCCACGTTAAGATCAAAATCATCATGAACTACAACAATATTATTTGTTTTTAGTTTGTAATCCTTAACCAACAGCTTTACAGATTTGCCAGAAGCATTCATAAAGGTTTCTGGCATGGCTAGAATTACTTTTCCTTTTTTAGAAATTAAAGCTTTCATTTTTTTCTTTAATTCAAAATCAGGAAAATCAGCTTTTCTTTGAAAGCCTTTAATTATTAATCTGCCAAGATTGTGTCTGGTTGATTCGTGTTTTTTTTCTGGATTTCCTAAGCCAATAATAATTTTCATATTTATCCATTATTTCTTAAATTTAAAATATACTCAAGAGTTTAAGCTTGCCAAACACGAAAAAACTGGTAAAATAAGCGTATTATGAAAGACTTTCTCTCTTTTCTATTGGAAACAATCAAAATAGTGATTTTAGCGATTATTATAGTATTTCCTATTCGTTATTTTATTTTTCAACCTTTTTTTGTTCAAGGAATGTCAATGGAGCCTAATTTTTTTAATAGCGACTATTTAATTGTTGACGAGATTACTTATAGGTTTAGAGATCCTAAAAGAGGAGAGGTGATTGTTTTTAAATATCCTCAGAGTCCTACTCAACGCTACATTAAAAGAATAATTGGACTTCCAGGTGAAACAGTAATTATTAAGAATGGCCAGATAACTATTATTAATGGAAATGAAAAGTTTGTTTTAGATGAATCAAGATATTTATCTGATAGTTATACATCTGGAGAAATAAAAGCTTCATTGTCAGAGAATGAATATTTTGTATTAGGAGATAACAGGGCTTTTTCTTCTGATTCAAGGCGCTGGGGATCTCTTTCGAAAGAATTCATTGTTGGCAAAGTCTATTTAAGAGCCTGGCCATTTACAGCCTTAGCTAAAATAGAAGCTCCAACTTACTAAATTTAACTAATTTATGAGATTAAAATTTCAATCACCAACAGGGATGCATGATGTCTTAGGAGATGATTATAGATATTATGAAAAAATTAATGATGTTGTTAAAAGTATTGCAGATTCTTATAACTTCAAAAGAATAGAAACCCCTATACTAGAACAGCGGGAGCTTTTTTCTAAAGGTATAGGTCTTTCTACAGACATAGTTAAAAAAGAAATATTCACCTTAAGAACAAAAGGCGGGAATTACCTAGCTTTAAGACCAGAAGGAACTACTCCGATTGTTAGAGCCTATATAGAGCATGGTATGAAAAATCTACCTAAACCTGTTAAGCTTTGGTATTCTGGGCCGTATTTTCGTCACGAAAAACCCCAGGCTGGAAGATTTCGTCAGTTTTGGCAATTTGGTTTAGAGGTTCTAGGCGAAGAGAGTCCAGCTATTGATGCTGAAGTTGTACAGATTGCATATAGTATTTTAAAAGACCTTAAAATTAAAAATATAAGCATTGAGGTAAATAGTATTGGTGCTAGTTGTTGCAGGCCTTATTATAAAAAGCTTTTGGTAAGCTATCTTAGATTAAGAGCTGATAGTTTGTGTGTTAATTGTAAAAAAAGGATTAAAGAAAACCCTTTAAGAGTATTGGATTGTAAACAGGAAAAATGCCAGAAAATATCTTCAGAAGCGCCTCAGACAATTGATAATCTTTGTTCTGATTGCCGAAAACATTTTAAAGAATTTCTTGAGTTTTTAGACGAGCTTGAACTGCCCTATAATTTAAACCCTCATTTGGTTAGGGGTTTAGATTATTATACTCGCACAGTTTTTGAATTTTTTGTTCAAGAAAAAAAGAAAGATTCTTCAGAATTAACAACTATTGCTTTAGCTGGCGGAGGCAGGTATGATGGTTTAGTAAAACTTTTAGGAGGTAAACCAACGCCAGCTGTAGGAATAGCGGGGGGGATTGATAGAATAATACTTTTAATGAAAGAACGATCTTTAAAACCTGCTCAAAAACAAAAGCCAAAAATATTCTTAGCTCAGCTTGGCAATTTAGCAAAAAGGAAGACCTTAAAATTGGCAGAAGAGTTCAGGAAAGCAAAGATACCGTTTTACTCTTCTTTAGGGCGTGATTCTTTAAGCGTTCAACTTAATATTGCAGACAAGGTTGGTGTTCAATATACTTTAATATTTGGCCAAAAGGAAGCTTTAGCAAATTCAATTATTATAAGAGAAATGAAAACAGGAAAACAACAGGAGGTAGATTTAACTAAAGTAGTGAACGAGATTAATAAAAAGATTAAAGGATAATTTATTACTTTTTATGGATTGTATATTTTGCAAAATTATAAATAAAGAAATGAATTCAGAAGTAATTTACAAAGATGAAACATTTATTGCTTTTAAGGATATAAATCCCAGAGCTCCAATCCATGTTTTAGTTATTCCTAAAAAACACATTAGCTCAGTAAATGATTTAAAAGAAACTGACAAAGAATTGATTGGAGGTTTGATCTTAACTGCAAAAAAGGTTGCAGAAAAACTTGAAATTAAAAATCAAGGATATAAATTAACATTTAATGTTGGAAGAAGCGCAGGACAAATGATAGACCATATTCACCTTCATGTTTTGGGTGGATGGCAAACTAAAGAAAAGATGCACGAACAAAAAACACCATAAATACTGAATAATCAAATCAAAATTATGGCTTTAGAAGTAACAAAAAGAGAAAGAGAAACATCACAAAGCTTGGTAAGACGCTTTAGTAGAAGAGTTAAACAAAGCGGTCTTTTGATTAGAGCAAGAAAGAAAAAGTATAAGCAAAGGAAAAAATCCCGCCAGCTCAAAAATAGAGCAGCTTTAAGAAGAGAAGAAAAGAAGAAAGAGTATCAAAAAATGAAAAAGCTGGGTTTAAAAAGATAATTAGCAAAAATTATTATTTATTTTTAATTAGTATGTTTAAGGATAAATTTGAAACAGATTTCAAAAATGCTTTAAAGCAAAAAAAAGAAATTAAAGTTTCAGTTTTAAGATTATTGAAAACCGATATTTTTAATAAAGAAAAGGAAAAAAGATATCAATTGAGTAAAGAAAGTCCGGACTTTACCAATAAGGAACTAGAAGAAAAAAGTATTTTAACTGACGAGGAAATTTTGGATGTTATCCTGTCAAAAGCAAAAAAATCAGAAGAAGCAATTGCTGAATTTAGAAAAGGTAAGAGAGATGACTTGGTAAAAAAAGAAGAACAAGAACTTGAAGTTTTAAAAACATATATGCCTCAGCAACTCGAAGAAAAAGAAATTAAAGAATTAGCAAAAGAGGTTATCAAAGAAACAAAAGCAGAAAACATTAAGGATATGGGAAAAGTGATGTCAGGACTTATGTCAAAAATTAAAGGTAAAGCAAGCGGAACTTTAATTTCAAAAATTGTTAAAGATTTGCTTTCCTGATTATGATTGAGATTAATAATCTGACAGATTTTGTTCTTGATAAAAAATTTTTAAAAAAAGTTAGCCAAGCTGTTTTAAAAAGTGAAAATAAAGAAAAACATATTGTTTCAGTAGCTTTTATAAAAGAAAAAGAAATGAGGGGTTTAAATAAAAAGTATTTAAACAAAAACAAACCAACAGATGTTTTATCTTTTTCTGAAACCAAAGATTTTATAGGGAAAATAAAAGAATTTGAAAATATCTTAGGTGAGGTGGTTATCTGCCCCCAATTTATCAAAAAAAATGCTAAAAAATTAGACCTTTCATTTAAAAAAGAGTTATCGAGAGCACTTATTCACGGGATTTTACACCTTTTAGGTTATATCCACGAGAAGTCAGAGCAAGAAGCAAAAGAAATGGAAGGTAAAGAAAATTATTATTTATCCCTATACTTTTAATAATCAAATGGCAAGAGAAAAAATAATAACTGGTTTGGACATAGGATCTTCAAGCGTAAGAGTTTTAATTGTTAAAAAGAACGCAAAGAAAAATATAATAGAAGCAGTTTTAACGACTGAAGAAGAATCAGATGGTGTTAGAAAAGGAACGGTAGTCAGCGTAGAAAAAATATCAAGTGTATTAAAAAATGTTTTTTCAAAAGCTTCTCAAGATTTAGACAGGCCAATTAGTTCGGTTTATGTCAACTTAAGCGGAAGCCATATTTTTTCTGTCTCTTCTCGTGGATTAGTTTCTGTTTCCAGGGCTGATAAAAAGATTTCTAAAGAAGACATTCAAAGAGTATTGCAGGCAGCTCGGGCAATCAACATTTCTTCAAACGAAGAAATTTTTGATATTTTCGCAAAAGAATTTATTATTGATGGAAAAGGAGGAATAAGAGAACCCATTGGCCTTGAAGGGGTAAGGCTAGAGACAGAAGTTTTGGCTTTAAGAGGATTTTCTCCATATCTTGAAAATACAAGACAGGCAATTTTAAATTCTGATTTGGAAATACTTGATTTGGTGCCTTCTGCTCTGGCAGCAGCCCGGTCATCATTAACTGAAAAACAGAAAGAGCTTGGTGTTGCTTTAGTTGATATTGGAGCTGGTATTACCAATCTAGCCGTTTTTAAAGAAGGTAGCTTGATTCACATGGCAATGATACCGATAGGTTCAAGCGACATTACTTCGGATATTGCTGTTGGATTATGTACTGACATCGATAGCGCAGAAAGAATTAAAATTAAGTACGGTTCCTGTGTTTTCAGCGGCAGAGATATTAAAAAGAAAGTTGCAACAGAGGAAGAAGAACCTTTAATTTTTTCACAAAAATTCTTAACAAAAATTATTGCGATTAGGGTTTCAGAAATTTTTGAACAAGTTAATGAAGAACTTAAAAAAATATCAAAAGAAAAACGGCTTCCAGCTGGAGTGATTTTAATTGGAGGCGGAGCAAAATTACCAAAAATTGTTAAGTTGGCAAAAAAGAAATTCTGCCTCCCTTGTTTTTTGGGCAAGCCGCAAGGCATAATAGGCATTGAAAGAGATTTAAGCTGGGCAACTGCTTGTGGTTTGGTTCTTTTGGGTGCTGATTTGGAAGAAAAAGAACAGAGTTTTGGATTTGGGAAAAAACTTGGTTCTAAAATTAAAAAGATATTTAGAATTTTTATTCCATAAAAAATGACTAAAAAATTAACAACAAATATTAAAGTAGTAGGAGTTGGCGGTTCAGGTGGTAATGCCATATCAAGAATGAAAAAATCAAGAATTAAAGGAGTTGAATTGATTGCAATGAATACTGATTATCAGGATTTAAAAAAGATTCGGGCTGATGTGAAATTAAGAATAGGAGAAAAAATAACCAAGGGTTTGGGAGCAGGCATGAAACCTCAGATCGGTGAATTAGCAGCAAAAGAAAGTAAAGATAAAATTTATGAATCATTAAAAGGCGCTGACATGATTTTTATTACAGGAGGACTGGGAGGTGGAACTGGTAGTGGTGCTAGTCCTATTGTTGCTCAAATTGCTAAAAAAACAGGCGCTTTAATAATAGCAATTACCACTTTACCTTTTTCCTTTGAGGGAATTTACAGAAGGAAAATTGCGGAAAATAGCAGAAAGCTATTACAACAAAAAGTTGATGCGCTTTTAGTAATTAAAAACGACAAATTACTTCATTATTTAGATCCTACAACTTCGCTTCTTAATGCTTTCTGGCTTTGTGACGATGTTTTAAGACAGGCGGTTAAAGGAATTTCTGACTTGATTATGCTGCCAGGAATTGTGAATATTGATTTCGCTGATGTAAAATCAATCCTTAAAGGGTCTGGGAGCGTTCTTTTTGGTACGGGAACAGCCAAAGGTGAAAAAAGAGCATTAGAGGCAACAGCCCTTGCTTTAGACTCTCCACTTTTAGATGTCAGGCCAAAAGGCGCAAAAGGAGTTTTATTTAATGTTTCTGGTGGAGAAGATATATCTTTATTTGAAATTGAGGAAATTGGCAAGCTGATTACAAAAGAGATCAATCCAAAAGCAAAAGTTGTTTTTGGTGCTGTTCAAGATGAACAGCTAGGAAAGGGAGAAATAAAAGTAACGGTTATTGTTACAGGATTTTAGTTTTTTAAAATCTGTGGATAAGTTAAAATTTTGACTGAATCGGACGGATATTTGACCGGTTTTTTTTGTTGAAGTAAAATGTAATTATTATGGCTAAGCAAGTTATTAAAAATAAAACTACTAAGGTTCAGAAAAGAGATGGGACAATAGCTGATTTTAATAGTTCAAAAATTTCCAATGCAATTTTTAAAGCTATTACTGCTACTGGTCAGGGAGATGGCGTCAAGTCAAAGAAATTAACCCAAGAAATAATTAGAATATTAGACAGGCGCTTTAAAAAAGATGAAATTCCTCATGTTGAACAGATTCAGGACATTGTTGAAGAAGTTTTGATTTTAGAAGGATTGGTTGAAACTGCTAAAGCCTACATTCTTTATAGAGAACAGCGCAGAAGAATAAGAGAGGCAGTGAAAGTTAGTGAAGAAGCAGTAGATAGAATTGATAAATATTTAGGGAAACTTGACTGGGAAGTTCAGGAGAATGCTAACATGGCTTTTTCTCTGCAGGGGCTGAATCGCTACGGCGTTTCATATATCATTAAAAGATATTGGCTCAATAAAGTTTATCCCAAAGAAGTGAGAGAAGCTCATCAATCCGGGGATTTTCATATTCATAATCTAGACACCTTAGGTCCTTATTGTTCTGGCTGGGATTTGTATGACCTTTTAATCAGGGGTTTTGGTGGAGTAACAGGCAAAGTAGAATCAAAACCAGCAAAGCACTTAAGAGTTGTTTTGGGCCAAATGGTAAACTTCTTATACACACTTCAAGGCGAAGTAGCGGGAGCTATTGCTTTTTCTAATTTTGATACTTTACTTGCTCCGTTTATCCGTTACGATAATTTAACTTACAAGCAGGTTAAGCAAGCATTTCAGGAATTTCTTTACAACATGGCTGTTCCTACAAGAGTAGGATTTCAATGTCCTTTTACCAACATTACTCTTGATTTAAAACCATCACCTTCTTTTGCCAATCTGCCTGTTATTATTGGCGGCAAGCTTCAAAAAGAAACTTATGCTGAATTTGAAGAAGAAATGAAGGTTCTTAATAAAGCCTTTTATGAGGTAATACTTGAGGGAGATAAAACCGGGAAACCATTTCATTTTCCTATTCCAACAATTAATATTACGAAAGATTTTCCTTGGGACGACCCTGCATATGATTTAATTTTTAAGGCATCAGGAAAATATGGAACTAATTATTTTGCTAATTATATTAATTCTGAAATGAAGCCAGAGGATGTTAGAAGTATGTGCTGCAGGCTTCGTCTTGACTTAAAGGAACTTCACAATCGTGGCGGAGGAGGATTGTTTGGCGCTGGAGCGCTTACAGGAAGCATTGGAGTGGTAACTATTGATCTTCCCAGAATTGGCTATTTATCAAAAACCAAAAAAGATTTTTTCGAGCGGCTAGAAAGAGTAATGGATTTGGCAAAAGAAAGTTTGGAAATTAAAAGAAAGCTTTTGGAGAATTATATTGAAAAAGGCCTTTATCCTTATTCAAAATATTATCTGGAAAATATTAAAAAAATGAGAAATGCCTATTATGCTAATCATTTTGCAACTATTGGGCTGGTTGGAATGAACGAGTGCTTGCTTAATTTCATTGGTGCAGATATTACTTCACGAAAAGGAAGAAAATTTGCCTTAGAAGTGATGGATTTTATGAGGAAAGGACTAATTAAATACCAAAGTGAAACTAATAATATTTATAATCTGGAAGCTACTCCAGCTGAAAGCACTGCTTATCGCTTGGCTTTAAAAGATAAAAAGCAATATCCTGATATTGTTACTGCTGGAACAGAAAAAACGCCTTATTATACTAATTCAAGCCAATTGCCGGTTAATTATACTACTGACGCTTTTGAAGCTTTAAAGCTTCAGGATGAAATTCAGTGCAAGTATACGGGCGGCACTGTTTTGCACCTGTTTTTGGGTGAAAATATTTCTGATGTTTCTACTGTTAAAGCATTAATTAGAAAAGTGTTTGAGAAATTTCATTTGCCATATATCACCTTAACTCCTACTTTTTCAATTTGCCCTGCTCATGGTTATTTGTCAGGAGAACATTTTTTCTGTCCAAAATGCACTATCGAGCAGCCATGTGAGGTTTATTCCAGGATAGTCGGTTACATTCGTCCTGTGTCACAATGGAATGACGGCAAAAAACGTGAGTGGAAAGAGAGAAAAGTGTTTAAAGTAAAAAAGCAATCATTAACTGACGCTTAATTTATGAAGATCGGAGGTCTTCAAAAGTTGACTCTTATTGATTACCCCGGACATTTAGCAGCCACAGTTTTTTTAATTGGCTGTAATTTTCGCTGTGCTTTTTGTTATTCATCAGAACTTGTTCTGCCTGAAAAAATTAAGCTTCAGCCAGTTATTTCAAATAAAGACTTTTTTTCTTTTTTAAAATTAAGGAAAGGATTACTGGAAGGAGTAGTGGTCTGTGGAGGAGAGCCGACTATCAATAATAATTTACCAGTCTTTATTAAAAAAATTAAGAAAATGGGATTATTGGTAAAACTTGATACAAATGGTTCAAACCCTAAGATGCTAAAAACTTTAATTGATAAAAAGCTCATTGATTACGCGGCAATGGATATTAAGGCTCCAAAGGAAAAATATCTTCAAATTATTAATGCCCAAGGCGTTTTTACGGGTGGTGTTTTAAAAAACATTGAAAAAAGCATTGATATTTTAAAAAAATCCAGAATTGATTATGAATTCAGAACAACTATAGTGCCAGGCCTTCATGGAAAAAAAGACATCTTGAAAATTGCTCATTGGATAAAGCCAGCCAAAAGATACTATTTACAGAATTTCAAAGGAGAAAAAACAATAAATTCAGAATTTGAAAACTTAAGGCCTTATTCTATAGAATATCTCTTGGAAATCCAAAAAGCTATTTCTCCCTTTTTTGATGTTTGCGAGGTGAGATAGAAAAAAAGATATGACAAAATCTAAAATCTTTTTATATCTCTGCCTTTCTTTTATTGCAGGGATCTCTTTTGGCTTAATTTTTCAAATCTCTCAGTTATTAATACTGGGATTTTTAATTTTTGCCTTAATTCCAATTTCAGTTTTTTGGAAATACAAAAGAATAGCAGTTTTTAGTTTTTGCTTATTGTTTTTTATTTTAGGAATGTGGCGTTATTACTTGTTTCAGTTAAAAATTGAAAATAATGATTTTGAAAATTATATAAATCAAGATGTTGTTTTTGAAAGTATTATTACTAATCAGCCTGTTCTAAAAGAGAAAAGTCAGCAGTTTGAAGTTCAACCAGATAATTTCAATGGAAAGATTATAATAACAACCTCAAAATATCCTGAATATGAATATGGAGACAAAGTAAAGATTGCTGGAAAACTAGAGGACCCGCCAATCTTTGAAGATTTTAGTTATAAGGATTATCTGGCAAGAAAAGGAGTCTATGCTTTAATGTTTTTTCCAGAAATAGGATTATTAGAAAAAGATTTTGGAAATGGAATAGTGAAAACCCTTTTTTCAATTAAAAATAGTTTAAAACAAAGTTTAAATAGAATAATCCCTTTGCCTCAATCAGCCCTTTTAGAAGGGTTATTATTTGGCGATGAAGATAGTTTCTCAGAAGAATGGAAAAATAAATTTAATTTAACCGGTACTCGTCACATTACTGCTGTTTCTGGAATGAATATTACAATTATTTCTGTATTAGTTTTAAACTTTCTTTTAGCATTAGGCCTTTGGAGACATCAGGCATTTTACTTATCAATCATTATAATTATCTCCTATATTTTAATGATTGGCGCCCGAGCTTCGGGAATAAGAGCTGGTATAATGGGCATTATACTTTTAACAGCTCAGCACTTTGGAAGAGCTAGCAGTGCTTCGGGAGCAATAATTTCTTCAGCGGTCTTAATGTTATTTTTTAATCCACTACTGATAACAGATATAGGATTCCAACTTTCTTTTCTAGCAATAATGGGCTTAGTTTATTTACAGCCCTCTTTTATGAAATTATTAAAAAAAATTCCTCAGAAATTGGAACTTCGCTATAGTTTAGCTTCCACTTTAAGCGCCCAAGCTTTTACTTTTCCTATTTTGATTTATAACTTTGGCCAAATTCCTTTAATAGGACCTATTGTTAATGTCTTGATCGTTCCTTTGCTTCCAATAATCACTATTTTAGGATTTGCAATTTCTCTTTTAGCGATTTTCTCCCAGCCTTTAGCATTGATTTTTTCTTTTCCAATCTGGTTAATCTTAACCTATATTCTAAAAATTATTGATTTTTCTTATAAAATTCCTTATACGAATTTAATTTTTAAAAATGTTTCTTTTGCGTGGGTTTTTGTCTTGTATTTATTTTTAGGTTTTTTAATTTTAAAGATTCAAAAAAGACAAAAATTGAAATTTCTTTTTTAAAACAGACTCTCTCTTTTTTAAAAAACTTACATAACGCTTTAATTTTTGATAAAATAATTCAATGAATCATTCTGATAAACAAAAAGTTTGGGTTATTAGTGTTGACATGGGTTATGGTCATCAAAGAACTGCTTATCCTTTAAAACACCTGGCTTTTGAAAATGAAATTATTAATGCCAACAATTATCAAGGCATTCCCAAAAAAGACAAAAATATCTGGCAATCAACAAGAAAACTTTACGAGACCATTTCAAGATTTAAAAGAGTTCCTTTAATTGGGGAGTTTTCTTTTTCTGTTTTTGACAGATTTCAAAGAATTCTTGCCTTTTATCCTAACAGAGATTTATCAGAACCCAATTTCTCTTTAAAAAGAGTCTATTCTTTATTTAAATTGGGATGGGGAAAACATTTAATCGAAAAATTAAAAGAAAAACCCCGTCCAATTATTTCAACTTTCTTTACACCTACTTTTATGGCAGAGTTTTTTAATTATCCCAGTGATATATATTGTGTTATTTGTGACGCTGATATTGCAAGGCCTTGGGTTGCTTTAAAGCCCGGATCAAGCAGGATTAAGTATTTTGCACCAACTAAAAGGGTTGTTGAAAGATTAAAGCTTTATGGCGCCAAGCCAGAAAACATTTTTTTTACAGGTTATCCTTTACCTTTGGACAATATTGGCACTAAGGATCTGGAGATTCTAAAACATGATTTGGCATATAGATTATTAAATCTTGATCCTAAAAAAAGATATTTTCATCAGTACCAGATTTTAATTGATAAATATATAGGGGATTTGCCTGAAAAATCAGACCATATTCTTACAATTATGTTTGCTGTGGGAGGAGCAGGCGCCCAGAGAGAAATTGGCTACAAAATTCTTAAAAGTTTAAAAAACGAAATCCAGAATGAACAACTTAAACTTATTTTGGTTGCTGGAATAAGAGAGCCTGTTAAGAATTATTTTTTAGATTGTATTGAAAATTTGGGTTTGAAAACAGGTGTTGAAATAATTTTTAATAATAGCATAGACGGTTATTTTAATGATTTTAATTTGGCTTTAAGAAAATCTGATATTTTATGGACAAAACCAAGCGAACTTTCCTTTTATACTGGCTTGGGCTTGCCTATTATTATTGCTCCTTCAATTGGTTCTCAAGAACATTATAATCGTGAGTGGCTTTTAAATCTTGGTTCGGGCATTGTTCAGCAAGACCCGGATTACACTAATGAATGGCTTTTCGATTTACTTGAAAGCGGATGGTTTGCTGAAGCAGCAATGGAAGGGTTTATTGAGGCTGAGAAAAGAGGAGTTTTTAACATTAAAGAAATAATTTCCCATCCCCCAGACTTTTCTTTATAAATCTTTATGACAATAAAATATAAAAACATTGTATTTTTTTTATTAATAATTTTGTTTGCTTTAATTGGTTATTTTTTTCTTGGTACTCCGCCAAGAGCAGAAAAAATAACTTTTGGTGTAAACTTTTCTCAAAAGCATATTCAGAATTTTGGCCTGGACTGGAAAAAAGCTTATACAGAACTACTTTCTGACTTAAATGTAAAAGACATAAAGCTTATTACGTTCTGGGACTTGCTTGAAAAAAAAGAAAATGAGTTTAATTTTGAGGATCTGGACTGGCAGATTGAACAGGCAGAAATGAAAAATGCAAATATTGTTTTAGTGATTGGAATGAAAACTGGTTCCTGGCCGGAATGCCATATTCCTGACTGGGTAGAAAGTTTAAACAAGCAGGAACAGCAGCAAAGAATTTTGAGCTTGATTGAAACAATCGTTTTAAGGTATAAACAAAGACCTGCAATCACTACTTGGATGGTCGAAAACGAGCCTCTTTTTCCTTTTGGGGAATGTCCCTGGATTGATAAGAATTTCTTAAGACAGGAAGTTGAGTTTGTTAAATCTCTTGACAGTACAAGGCCAATAATGATTTCAGATAGTGGTGAATGGTCTTTCTGGATTGAAGCAGCTAAGCTGGGAGATATTGTTGGAACAACTATGTATAGAAAAGCCTGGCTAAAAGAAATCAATGCATATATGAGCTATCCTTTTCCACCAGTTTTTTACTGGAGAAAGGCAGAAATTATTAAAAAACTTTTCAATAAAGATGTAATTTCTGTTGAGCTTCAGGCAGAACCCTGGTGTCCTGACCGGCTTTATGAGTGTTCTTTTGAAGAACAGAACAAAACAATGAATCTTGAGCGCTTTAATAAAAATATTGAGTTTGCCAGGGACACAGGATTGGATAAGTTTTATTTATGGGGAGCTGAATGGTGGTTTTGGTTAAAAGAGAAGCATGGAAACATTGAAATCTGGGAGCAAGCCAGAAAATTATTTTAAAAATGTTAAGTATTATTATTCCAACTTTAAATGAAGAAGAATATCTTCCTTCACTTCTTACAGAAATCAAGAATCAAGGATTTAAGGGCTATGAGATAATTGTTGCTGACGCTGATTCAGAAGATGATACAGTTAAAATAGCAAAGAGATTTGGCTGTAAAGTAACAAAAGGAGGATTGCCGCCCAAAGGAAGAAATGAGGGGGCTAAAATTGCTTCTGGGGATTTATTTTTGTTTATAGATGCTGACGCTGTCTCTTTACCAGTTAGGTTTTTAAAGGATCTTGTTGAGAAATTTAAAAGCAGGAATCTGAACGTAGCAAGTTTTTCAATCTATCCTCAGGGAAAAATGATTGATAATATCTTTTACTGGCTATATAATTTATGGGCAAAACTAAGCCAGAGTTTTTTACCTTATGCCACTAATGTTATTTTAGTTGAAAAAGAAATCCATCAGGCAATTAAGGGTTTTGATGAAAAAGTAAAATTTGCTGAAGATCATGATTATGTAAAAAGAGCTAAAAAATACGGTAAATTTGGTTTTATTAATATCGGTCCTGTTTTAGTGTCTGCCAGGAGATTTGAAAAAGACGGAAGATTAATAACCTATTTAAGATATATTTTGGCAGGGTTCTGGATGCTTTTTTTAGGTTCAATAAAATCAGATATTTTTCAGTACAGATTTGACTATTCATTGAAAATCAAAAATAAAATAGGTTATAATACGAATACTATGTATAAGCTGCCAAAAATAAAATTTCCAACAATTAAACTACCGAAACTCAAATCAGGAAAAGTGAAACTTTTAAAGCCAGTAAAGTCAGAATTTATTAAATTCTCTAAAAAACAATCTTTTTCATTTTTGGCCCTGATGATTCTTACATCATCTGTCTTTGGATTTTTAGCAGGCGCAATTTCTGGAAGCTACTTTTACTGGGAAATAAAGGATTTTTTTGGCAGATCGAATATAGAGATTACAAGACCTCAAAAAAATGAAGAGGAACAATCTCTTTATACTTTTCAAGAGCAGGCAATTGTTAATGTGGTGAAAAAGGTTTCCCCAGCAGTAGTAAGCATTATTGTCACAAAAGATTTACCAATACTAGAACAATACTACGTTTCTCCTTTTGAAGAATTTTTCTTTGAACCATTTTTTGATTTTAAAATTCCTCAATACAGGCAAAAAGGAACTGAGAAAAAAGAAATAGGTGAAGGTACAGGGTTTATTGTTTCTGAAGATGGAATGATTGTAACCAACAAACATGTTGTTTTAGACGACGAAGCAGATTATACTGTTGTCGTTTCAACTGGTGAGCAGTTTCCAGCAAAAGTATTAGCTAAAGACCCTTTGCAAGATATAGCAATATTAAAGATTGATCAGGTAAAAACAATGACAAGCGATGGGGAGGTGGATTTCGAACCTTTTTCTAAAGTGGAACTTGGAGATTCTGATAAAATCCAGATTGGACAGACTGCAATCGCTATTGGTTATGTTTTGGGAAGATACCAAAACACTGTTTCAGTTGGTATAATTTCTGGACTGGGCAGGACAATTGAAGCATCAAGCGGAGATTTTGTCGAAGTTTTAGAGGACATAATCCAAACCGATACAGCTATTAATAAGGGAAATTCTGGAGGCCCGCTTTTAAATTCAAAAGGAGAAGTTATGGGTATTAATACTGCTATTGATCTTGAGGGTCAGAGCATTGGTTTTGCTATTCCTATAAATAAAGTTAAAAGAGATGTTGAACAAGTTAAAACCATAGGCAGGATTGTTTATCCATTTTTAGGCGTAAGATATGTTTTAATTACTGAAGAAATTAAAGAGAAGAATGATTTATCAGTTGACTATGGCGTTTTGGTTATAAAAGGACCTCAGGGAGAACCAGCTATATTTCCCGATTCAGTTGCAGATGATGCTGGGATAAAGGAAGGAGATATAATTTTAGAGTTTAATAATGAGAAAATAACAATTGAGAATACTCTAGCAAAAATCATTATGAAATACTCTCCGGAAGACGAGATAACTCTAAAGATTTTAAGCGGAGAAGAGGAAAAAATTATTTCATTGGTTTTAGGGGAAAAAAGCAGCTAACATTTAATATACGGGAGCAAAGAATAATTTTTATTTTCTTCGCTCTTTTTACTTGATTTTTTTGTGTTTTGTTTTATAATAAATTTATATGAACGGAGGACAATTTACTCATAAAAGCCAAGAAGCAATAATGTTTGCCCAGGAATTAGCCAGAAAAAAAGAGCAACAGCAGATTGATGCTTTGCACTTGCTTTATGTTTTACTTAAGCAGTCAGAAAGTATTATTGTAAATGTTCTTGAGCGGCTTGGTGTTGACATTGAAGGATTAAAGAAAAAAACAGAATTAAGTTTAGGCAAGATTCCTACAATTATTACCCCTCGGACACTGGGCCAGCTTTATCTTACTCAAGATATGGCAAAGATTTTAGACAAAGCAAAAAAAGAAGCCAGCAGAATGGGAGATGAATTTATTTCTATTGAACATTTATTCTTAGGTCTTTTGGATGCCGATACAAAAGCAAAAGAAATCTTGGATAAAGCCAGGTTTTTAAAGCCAAAAACAGAGATAGGTTCTTTACAGTTTGGCAAACTAGATTACCAGATATTTTCAACTGAATTAGCCAAGATAAGAGGAGGCCATAGAATTACTGACCCAAAACCTGAAACAAAATATCAGGTAATTGAGAAATATGCTCGTAATCTCACTTCTTTAGCCAGAAAGGGCAAGCTTGATCCAGTGGTTGGCAGGAAGAATGAAATAAGAAGGTTAATGCAGATACTTTCACGAAGAAGAAAAAATAACCCGGTTCTAATTGGTGAAGCAGGTGTTGGAAAAACAGCTATTGTTGAAGGTTTGGCCCAACGGATTGTTGCTGGCCAGGTGCCTGAGAGTTTGAAAGATAAAGAAGTGATAGGAATGGACTTGGGAGCTTTAATAGCAGGAACAAGGTACAGAGGTGAATTTGAAGACAGGATTAAAGCATTCATAAAAGAAATTGATAGGGCTAATGGCAAGTATTTATTATTTATTGATGAGCTTCATACATTAGTTGGAGCAGGAGCGGCTGAAGGTGCAATTGACGCTTCAAATCTTTTAAAGCCAGCTTTGGCTCGTGGAGAACTGCGCGCAATTGGAGCTACAACTCTAAAGGAATATCAGAAATATATTGAGAAAGACCAGGCCTTAGAGCGAAGGTTTCAGCCAATTTATGTAACAGAACCTTCAATCGAAGACAGTATTTTAATTTTAAGAGGAATAAAAGAAAAATACGAGCTTCATCATGGCGTAAAAATCAAGGATTCTGCTTTAATCGCTTGTGTTCAGCTATCTACTAGATATATTTCTGGCAGGTTTTTACCTGACAAAGCAGTTGATTTAATGGATGAAGCAATGAGTGCTTTAAGATTGGATATTGAGTCAGAACCCTTTGAATTAGAGAATTTAAAAAAAGAAATTAATAAATTACAAATTAAACAAGAAGCTCTGAAAAGAGAAAAAGGAATCAAAATTAAGCTTAAAGCAATCTCAAGGCAACTTTCAGATTTGACAGAAAGACAAAGGGCAATTCAAACTAAATGGAAAACAGAAAAGGATTTGATTGCAAAAATTAAAACCCTTAAATCAAAAATTGAAAATGCCCGCTTTGAAGCTGAAAGAGGAATTTCTGAAGCTAATTTGCAAAAAGTGGCTGAGTTAAAGTATGGGAAAATCCCAGAGCTTTTAAAAGAACTTAAAGGTGCTGAGAAAACATTAGTAAGGATTCAAGGGAAAAACCCTCTTTTAAAGGATGAGGCAACAGAAGAAGATATTGTTAAAGTAGTTTCAAGATGGACAGGAATTCCTTTAACAAGATTGCTTGAAAAAGAAGTTAAAAAGTTAGAGAAAATGGAGAACATTATTAGCAGGCGGGTTATTGGTCAAAAACAGGCCATTCTTGCAATTTCCAATGCTATCAGACGGGCAAGGGCTGGAATCTCTGAGGAAAATAGGCCATTGGGTTCATTTATGTTTTTAGGGCCTACTGGAGTGGGAAAAACAGAAACTGCCAAAGCTTTAGCTAATTTTTTGTTCAAGGATGAAAACTCAATGATCAGATTAGATATGTCAGAATATATGGAAAAACACACTGTTTCCAAAATGATAGGCTCTCCTCCTGGTTATGTTGGCTATGACGAAGGAGGTCAGTTAACTGAAAAGATAAGGAGAAGGCCGTATAGTGTAATATTATTAGATGAAATTGAAAAAGCTCATCCAGAAGTGTTTAATATTCTTCTTCAGATTTTAGAAGATGGACGACTGACTGATGCAAAGGGAAGAGTAGCTTCTTTTAAGAATGCAACTTTAATTATGACTTCAAACGTAGGAAGTGATATTATTGCCCGGCAGGCTTCATTGGGTTTTATTGGCGGAGATGAGGAAAAGAAACAAAAAGAATCTTTAAGGGAAAAAGTGCTTTCAGCTCTAAAAGATAATTTCAGGCCAGAGTTCTTAAATAGAATTGATGAAATTATAATTTTTGACTATCTTGACAAGCCAGAGATTAAGAAGATTGTTAATCTTGAACTTGAAAAAGTTGTTCAAAGACTTGGGAAAAAAGATATTGATATTCAAATCACAGAGTCAGTTAAGGAATTTGTTGCTCAAAAAGGTTTTGATCTAAATTTAGGGGCCAGGCCATTAAAAAGAGTAATTCAAAAAAAGATTTTAGACCCATTGTCTTTAAAGATTATTTCTGGAGATTTTGAAAAAGAAAAAAGAGTAGTAATTGATTTTCAAAATGAGAAAATAATATTTTTAAATACAAAAGATTTAATTAAAATGAAGCAAAGAAAAAGACCAAGAGTTTCTGTTTAGTTATATATAAAAAGGTTTTACAGGTTTTAGCAATATTTGTTATTGGTATTTTAGGAGGGTATATAAAGGGAAGGATTGATTTTTTCTTGAAATTTTGTAATCTGAATTAGATATTAAAAATTAAAAAAGGAAGGAGGAAAATGAGCGAGATAGGCATTATTGATTCAACTGGTAAAGAATTCAAGTTAGATTTATGGATTGTGAGTATAAGTCCTTCAGACTATGTCTTAATGCATCACGTTGGCTTAATAGATAGTTTGGATTTATTTTTTTATCAAAAAGAAGAAAGTTCATTCCACATTACCTTAAAAAAAGGTTTTTACAAAAAGGTTAAGTTAGGGCAAGACTTAATTTCCAGCGTTGAATACGTTGAAGAATTTAGTCGTGAGGAATTAAAAGAAATTGTTAAGCTTTTGGAAAAATCTAGTTCAAGAAAGGGGATTCCAGGAATAAATGCTCCTGTCGGTTTCTTTATATTTGAGTTTCAAACCACGCTCCTAGGGAATTATAGAAAAGAAAAGCCGAGAACAGAAACAGTGGTTTATAAAGCAAATTCTTGGCTTGATACTATAAATGAATTTAAGAAAGGTTTGAAAGAAATGGAAAATTTAAAAGAAATGAGAATAAACCTCTTCAGGAATTTCAAGATTTTTTTCAGAGGAAGATGGCGAATCATAAGAATCAAAGAGGGTGTTAAGGAAAGTTGGTTTTCTCTCAAGTCTGTTCTTGAAAGCCCCTTTTACTTAGTGGGATAAATTAATAATTAATTCGTGACAGTGCCAAATTATAGCACTGTTTTTTTTATTGGATAAAAATTGACAGATTTATAAAAGAATCTAATATAAAGTCATAGAACAATTGGGTTTGTTTCAAAAATAAATGAAATAAAGTAAAGAAAAAGACCAAGAACTTCTGTTTAGTTATATGAAAAAAAAGGTTTTACAGATTTTAGCAATATTTGTTGTTGGCATTTTGGGAGGGCTTTTTGCCAATCAGTTTATTTGGCCATATTTTATTGAAAGGCCTGTTTATATTACTGAAAGGAAAGAGATTATTATTGAGGAGAATACTGCTCTTAAAAACGCTGTTGAAAAAGTTGAAAAAACAGTTGTTGGTATTAAAACAACTAACAAGGAAAAAATACTTAATGGTTCAGCAATGGTCCTAACCTCAGATGGTTTGATAGTAACTTTAGCTGAATTAGTTCCTCAGGGTTCTGAATTCTTGTTTTTTGTTGAAGGAGAACCATCCTCTTATCAGATTTTAAAAAGAGATTTAACCAATAACCTGGCTTTAATTAAACTTGAACAGAATAATTTACCAACAGTTGGCTTCGCTGATTTAAATAAAATAAAAACAGGAGAAAGAATTTTCTTAATTGGAACAATTTACGGAGTAAAAGAATTTACCCGTGGAGTTAATGAAGGGGTTGTTTCCTATTTTAATGAGAACCTGATTTCAACAAACATTCTTGAAAGAAGCACTATGGCTGGCAGCCCTTTATTTAACATTAAAGGTGAATTTTTAGGCCTGGCAACTATTGATTATTGGGGAATAGTAGGTATTGTTCCCGTTGACATAATCAGGACTTTTGCCGGTTTTTAAATAATTATATGAAGATTAACAATCAAAAAGGATTCATTTTTCTTTTATTTGACGTTGCAATAGCTTTTTTTGCTATTGGCTGGATGCTTTATTACGCCTTAGAGCATTACGTTTTCTAAATATTTGACAAGTTTTTTAAACAATATAAACTGGTTTTGCAAGCAGAAACGCTTGCCTTTTTTTAGGGGCAGAAAGGACGGAACCCTTTCCGTTATCTACCTTTCTGCCCCACCTTCTATAATTCTCTTTTGTTAATATGAAAAAAATAGTTTTTTCTTTTGACAATAACTTATAAAGAAATCGCCAAAAAGGCGGTTTTTCTGTTAAGATAAATATATAAGAAAGATAAAAAGGTCGAAATCGCCAATTTAAAAATTAATAAAATGTCTTATTATTATATAGATAAAAATCCTCATCCCTATCCGGAGCATAATGAGCACCAAATTCATAACGATAATAATTTTTGTTCCAACCCCCCTTTTCAAGAAAGCAAAATTGGGCTTGGTAATTTTTCTGACTGCAAAGATGCTACGATAGAGGCCAGGAGACGCTTTTCTGGATGGGAGACAGATGGATGTAAATATTGTAATAGAGAGTGTTATAGAATGTAAGCAAAAAGAAGGAAGATAAACATAAATAAGGTAATTTTAACCTTATATTAGGCTTTTTGATTTAGTTTATAGGTTTTCCACAGCACAAGTTGTTGTGTTTTTATTTTTTGATTAACGGTTCGAGTCCTGCTGCCGGAGCCAAGCTGTGAGTCTTTCAAGAGACCGAGACGCATAAAATTACCCATCGCTGGGCATTTTATTTTATTGTAATGTCTTGACGTGATTGCTATAATAATTATAGAGTAAGTGAACAAATAAACTTTAGATAAACAATAATTAATATGTCCGACGAAACAAAAGGTAATTCTAGAGAAAAATTTCTTAGAGCTTATGCTAATCTTCCACTTAGTGCCCGAAACGAAATTATAGTTGTTTTGGAGGAAGAAGAACCTATTACTAAAAAAATCATCAAGAAACCTATTACTTGGGATGTTGCATATTTAGAGGTGAAAAACAATACTTTAAGAGGTGTGAAAATTTTAGAAAAATTAAAGAATCTAGACTTAATTTAATGAGTGAAGAATTAAAGAAAACAGAATCAAAAAAAGCAAAGCAAGAAATTTCAAAAGATCTTAAAGAGCTTGTAATTGCCAGGCTAGAAATCATTCCGTCGGATAAAAAAATCTCTATTGGTTCTAGCGGAGAATTTACTAAATTCGAACTTATTAAACGTGTAGAAAAAGAAGATGAAGTTGGACAAAAGGTTGTTGAATTAGAATTAACTTTTCTAAGAGCTTTAAAAGACGGTATTTTGTTAAAAGAAATACTAACCGAAGAGTAAGAATAAAACTATGAGAAAGTATTTGTTAATTACAAGACCAGAGCATGAACCCGCAATGTATTATCTCTCACGTTGGAGCGAAAAAATAATTAAAAAAGCAAAAGAAAAAAGATTTAATGTAATAGATCTTTTCAGAAATAAAGCGAATAGAAAACGGGTTATTGGTACTTTAGAAAAAATAAATCCTAAATTGGTAGTTTTGAATGGGCATGGAGGCGAAGATTTTGTTGCTGGACATGATAACGAGGTGATTTTAAAGGATGACGATGGAAAGGCTGTCTGCTCCAAAATCATATTTGCACGTTCTTGTAAATCTGCAAAGGTTTTAGGAGAAACTGCTATCAAAAGAGGAGCAATTGCCTATTTGGGGTATAAAGAAGACTTTTGGTTGATTTATGATATTAGACAAATATCTAAACCACTTGAAGATAAAACTGCCTCGCTATTTTTAGAACCATCAAATTATATTCCTATTTGTTTGTTGAAAGGTCATTCTACTGGTGAGGCAAACAATAAATCTAAAAATTTATTTAGAAAAAAAATAGAGAAATTAATGACTGAGGGGTCGTTGTCGGAGGACTATTATACTATTAGGTATTTATTCTGGGATATGACGAATCAAGTCTGTTTAGGTGATAAGAAAGCTACTCTTTAAACATTTTTTAAATAGTTAGCAGAACAGGAGAACAAATAATAAAATCGCCTTTAGGCGGTTTTATGTTAAAATAAGACAATGAAAACTGTTCACAAAAATCAAACCGAAAAATTCAAAAATAGTGATTCCTGTATTGCGATTGAGTATCCTTTAAAAGATAATGATATCAATGGAGCTGTTATTGAATTGAGTGGCAGATATCCAGATGAGGGAAGAGTTGTTAACTTGAAGTGCAAAGAGTTAGCTTACATTATTGAGGGTTCTGGTAAGCTTGTGGTTGAAGAAAAAGAAGTGAAACTTGAAGAAGGCGATTTAGTGTTAATTGAACCAGGAGAAAAATACTTTTGGGAAGGGAATTTAAAAATGTTTGTTCCTTGTACCCCGGCTTGGTATCCAGAACAACATAAAGAAGTTAAATAGATATTTGAGCAGTTAAACAGGTTCGAACATCGTTCCGTTAGGGGAGCCACGAAAAAAATCGCTAAGAAGGCGGTTTTTTGATAGGATACAATAATATGAGCATAATAGCCGAATACAATCCAGATCTTGCTTTAAGAAATATCTCTGAATTTAAAAAAAGAAAAAGAAAAAAAGAAGAATGTATTCCAGAGAACCTTCAAGTTGGAAAAGTTTATCCCTTTTTAAAGAAAGGGCAAAGACATTACTGGTTTTATGGAGAAATTCCCTTGCTTGAAACTAAAGGTCATCAAAAGCTTTCACGTCCCAAAGCAAGCATCATCATATTAGAAGCAACTCATTTTTTAGAAAAAGGAGAAATGTATACAAAGGGTAAATATAAGGTTACAGAAGTATTTGAAGACGATAAGATTCATTTTGAAGGACTTAATAAGCTAGGAAGGGGAAAATAAGAAATCAAACAGGTTCGAACATCGTCCAGCCAGGGGAGCCAAGCTGTGAGACTTTCGAGAGACCGAGACGCGTATCCTGTTAGGGCGACCGAGACGGGTTCGAATCCTGTCGCCGGAGTTTTTGAAGTTTCGTCAAGGCGGGATTTTGAATTGACTTTTTAATTCAAATTTAATAGTATCTAGTCAATCAAGGAGGAAAGTTCTTTGATAAAAAAAGGAGGTGGATGAAATAAGAAATATGAGGGACGATTTACTGAATTTAAGCGTCCTACGAACCAGAATTTTATTATTGATGAAAGATAATAAGAAAAGGACAAGAAGTAATATAATGACTTTATTAGAAATTAAACGGACTACCTGCTTTGACAATTTAGATAAGTTAATAAAGAAAGGATTTATTGAAAAATTCCCTGATCCAGAGTGGCACAAAAGAGGCAGACCGCCGGTTTATTTCCGGCTTGATGGATGGAAGGATAAAAAAGAGATTTCAGAGATATCGTCGGAGATAGTAAACGAACATAGCTTACTTATGAATGAGGAGGTCATTAAAAATGAAAGAAGATAATGCTGATTTCGACAAATTTGTAACAGGAATAGAGAAAATAATCACTAGAGACATAGAAATAGTGAAAGGCCTCTCTGATAAACTTAGTGCTGATGGGAATTATAGTGGAAATAATTCTATAGACTTAAGAGGAATAATAGGAGCAATACAGACAATTTCGGAAACACTACATGAAAATTTAGAGAATCTTTCTAAATTTCTTGCTATTAAAGGAGTAAGTGGTGAGAATTCATTGATAATTAGACAGGAGGAAGATGGAGTGAAATGGGAGTTTATAGATAATAAAAAAAATAATCCTCAAACCCCCAATTACAGTAGTTGATTTAAATTCTATTTTTATGGTTCCAAAGATGGAACCTTTTTTATTTCATATTGGTTTGTATAGAAGAAAAATCGCCTAAGAGGCGGTTTTTCTGTCTCAGAATCTATGTTGAACGACTCAAAGTCTAACAATATGTCTTATGGGACGTTATCTCCCACCCTAACGATTTTCTCTCTAACAAACGCGCATAATTTTTATGAACGGGGAAAAGAATAATTCTCACCTTCAAATTTTTGGCTTTCCTCTTCATTTAATTTTGCATCTAAATATGAAGCTAAATTATCGAAAATGATTTTGCTTTCACCGTGCAGTTTTGTATAAGTATCTGAGTTTTTTATATCATCGAACTCCCAGGAAAAAATTTCTAATGATCGAGGATTCTCTTTGGTAAAATTTATAAGATTTTTAATTCTCTCTTTTGCTTCCCCTAAATTTTCCACCAATAGATATCTTATGGCTCTAAGATAATGAAAAGTCACGGTATCTGATTCTTCTATTATTAACTTTCCCAACTCTTTTATTCTTTCGTCAAATTTCCGAAAATTTTTAACTATTAAATAAACTTCTAAGAGGTCTGCCAGAGTATCTGAATCTTTTCTTTTGATCAAATGTGCTTGTTCCCAATTCTGTATTGCTCGTTTATATTTTTTCCTATCTAGCTGATCTTTTCCTTTGGTCTTAAGTTTCTCAAATCTATTTTCTACCACCTGAGCAAATGCAAAATAACCCACGAAGATTGCAAAGACTAAAGTAGCTATCTGGATAACAAGATTCAAAATAGAATATAAATCACTCTCATCTTGTATTTTTACTATAATGATACTTAATGTTAATACAAAAATGAAAGAAAAAGCTATAATAAATTTCCAATACTGTTGAATTAAAGCAGCGCTTTTAAAAATTTTATTCCACAATTTGTTATCAATAACCCAATATAGTAAAAAGCCCATTATTATCCCTATTGTTAAATTCATATTTCTTTAAATTATCGGATTATTAGAGAATGTTTTTAGTATTTAAATTCTTTAATGTATCGTAAATCTCCAAACTTTTTTTGTCAACATTCTAGCGGTTCTCCATTATCTAATAAACGTCCCATAAGACATATTGTTAGACTTTGAGTCGTTCAACATGGATTGTGTGACGGTAATTAATAACATTTTAAGAAGAAGCTAAACAGGTTCGAACATCGTCCCGCCAGGGGAGCCGTATGGCTTCGCTTTTTTTTGTTAAAAAAGCTGGCATTGATATGTAAAGAACTGTAAAGTATAATGGAATTGTATGAAGGAAAACGATTTTTACACAGCTAGAGAATTAGCTGATAAATTAAGAATAAACATAATGACCATTTACCGCTACATCAAAGCAGGTAAATTAAAGGCCTACAAAATAGGTAAAGAATTTAGAATTAGCAAAGAAGAATTTAATAA
>SDBT01000083.1_pt1 | contig 115751 bp, 153 predicted proteins | sample 2277101 | NCBI WGS metagenome assembly SDBT01 (sample SAMN10404973, study PRJNA504765) | marine sediment metagenome | isolation source: marine sediment core GS10_PC15, 103 cmbsf | place: Arctic Ocean: Southern Knipovich Ridge | collected 2010
AGGGACCAACCGGACCGACTGGGCCGCAGGGACCAACCGGACCAACCGGGCTTCAAGGACCGCCCGGGCCGCAAGGGCCAATCGGACCTCCGGGATTTCAAGGACCTCCAGGACCTATAGGGCCTCCAGGACCTATAGGGCCTCCAGGACCCATAGGGCCTCCGGGACCAATCGGACCAATCGGACCGATCGGACCGATCGGACCGCAGGGACCAACCGGACCGACTGGGCCGCAGGGACCAACCGGACCAACCGGACCGACCGGGCCGGGCGGACCGACAGGACCTCCGGGACCTCCCGGATCTCCAGGACCTCCAGGACCTCCAGGACCGCAGGGACCTCAAGGGCCTCAAGGACCCCAAGGACCACAAGGGCCACAAGGACCGAGAGGACCCTGTGACGTAGGGCCTCAAGGACCCCAAGGTCCGCCCGGCCCGAAATGCGTAGGACCGCAGGGGCCTCAAGGACCGCAGGGACCAACTGGACCAACCGGACCGACCGGACCGCAAGGACCACAGGGACCAACTGGCCCGAGAGGCCCGAGAGGATTTCAGGGACCAACTGGACCGAGAGGATTTCAGGGACCAACTGGCCCGAGAGGTCTTCGAGGACCGAGAGGATTTCAGGGACCAACTGGCGCGACTGGTCCCCGAGGACCGAGAGGATTTCAGGGTCCCAAATCAGCGATCGTCGAGACGGACGTGTTCGGCGAATTAGAATACATCGGACTGTTCTGCGTTGAGAGTCCCGAGATACGGTTCGAGGACACCGTTATAGTAGTGCTCAACGATCCGCAGACGATCGTAGAAATCGATCCGGTATTCTTAGACATCTGCGTGCCAGACAGCCTGCTGGTGGTTTCGACCAGCCCCGATAAGCCCGTGGCAGTCGGTTCTCGTATCAGTGGCTCAAAGGTGATTATCACCGCCGACCCGCAAGCCCTTGCCACCCGTAAGCCGCTGCGAGTGATCGTCCGATTGTCCGGTATCCGCGCGGGCACCCAGGACGTGCGATTCCCGAGATACACCAAGCGTCAGATGGAGAAAAACAACCGGTTCTGGGGTCAAGCACTGGAGGAGGATAAATAGTGGCCGAGCGTCGGTTTCTCCTCAAATTCAGGATGGCTCCCGGTGACGTCTCGATGCTGACGGCGCTCGTGCGGGACATCAAGCTCACTTACGGCGATCGCTACGACATCGATGTCAAGACGAACTTCGACGCGATCTGGCGACACAACCCCCACATCACCAAGCTGGACCCGGGTGATCGTAGCGTCGAAACGATCAAGCTGACCTACAAGGACGGTATCCCCCGGGCAGCCCGGCAAAAGATCCATTTCGTCACGGAGTTCCACCGGCACTTCAAAGAGAAGACGAAGATTCACGTCCCCTGCTTGCACCCGCACGCTGATCTGTATTTCAGCGAGGAAGAGAGGCAGTGCCCACGGATCAACGGCCGGTATTGGATCATTGTGCCCGGTGGCAAGCTCGATATGACGAACAAGTTCTGGAGCCAGTTCCGATACCAGGAGGTCGTTGACAAGCTCATTCCGTGGGGCTTGGCCTTCGTGCAGGAGGGAGCGGTCAAACGGCTCTGCGTCCATCCGCCGCTGAGTAACGTGTTGAACGTCGTGGGGTTGACCAGCGTGCGCGATTTGATGGTCAACATCCTTCATGCCGATGGTGTGATCTGCGGAGTCACGTTTCAGATGCACGTGGCTGCCGCGTGCCAGGTGCCGTGCGTGGTGCTCGGTGGCGGCCGGGAAGAACCCTGGTGGGAAGACTACAGCAACGACTGGGGGGCCTTCGGACCCGACTGCTCTTCGGTTCTCGTTCCCCACCGCTACCTACACACGAATGGCATGCTGGACTGCTGCCGAGTCAAAGGCTGTTGGAAGCAACGTGTCCAGCAGCTCGGCGACAACGCCAAGTGGGATAAGAGCCTCTGTCAGAAGCCCGTTCAGGGCGAGGCCGGACAGTTGGTTCCCAAGTGCTTGGACATGATCACGACCGACCATGTGTTGGACGGCGTGATGTACTACTACGAAAATGGTTATCTGCCACCTCCCAGTTGGTCAGTCGAGGCTCGCAACCGGTGGCGGAGTGAAGGAGTACCCCGTGCAACCGATACAAGAACCGTCAGGACGCTACAACCGACCGCCTGAAGGCGAGCTGATCCGATGCCCTCACTGCACCAAGATCCTGAACCATCACCTTGGAGGCGCTCCCAGCGCTCCCTCTGTTCCTATTGGCGACAATGGGGACGGGATCATCGATTTATTCGGCCAGGATGACTTCCCGCCTGTTCCCGTTGCTCCCCGCCCAGTCGTCCCGCCGGAGGCCATTGCATCCGGCGACATCTACGTGCCGCAGGTCATCGGGGCGTTCGAGCAAGTAGCCACGGGCCAAGCCAAGCCGGAGAAGCAGGCCACCCATGTCATCCGTGGCATGGCCCCCAAGCCGGAACAAGTCGCCCCACCGAAGACGCACCCGACCGCTGAAGGTCTGAAGATCCTCGACAACCCGATCATTGGCGGCAAGGTCACGATCTGTGTGTGCCTCTACGGCGACGAGCACGAGGCACTCCACCGTCGCTGTCTCAACTCGATCTGCCAGACGGTGCCGCCGTCGAGGATGGATCTCCGCGTGGCCTGCAACCAGGTAGGCTTGAAGACGACCAACTATCTCAACTCGCTGCCTGTCACGAAGATCTACGCCGATCACAAGAACCGGCGGAAGTACCCGGCGATGCGGCAGATGTTCTTCGACCCGGCAGCACCGATCGAAACCAACTACGTGGTCTGGTTCGACGATGACAGCTACACTTTGAATCCACACTGGCTGAGCATCCTGGCTCAGACCATCGTGGCTCAGAAGCCTCGCGACAAGGTGGGCATGTATGGTCACAAGATGTACCATCCGTTGCAGACGCCGCCGTCAGGCAACGACCCGATGATGTGGTTCCGAGCTGCGAAGTGGTACCGCAACAAGAACTTTCGCAACAAGGCAGGTGCGGGTGTCCCCAATGGTAACAAGATCCACTTCGTCGTCGGCGGGTTCTGGGCGATCAGCAAGCAGGCGATCATAGATTGTGACATCCCTTGTGCCAGACTCAACCATAACGGCGGCGACATCTGTATTGGGGAGCAACTCCACCAGGGCGGCTACCTGATGAAGCAGTTCAACGAGTCCAAACAGTACGTCAAGACATCCGGAGCTCCCCGGCGGGGCTTCCACGAAAAGTTCGCGTGGTACGCATGAGCCAGAACTTCCGACTTGACCGCCAGATGATCATTCAGCTCCTGGGTTTCCCGGAGTTCTATGATGCCAATGTGGCTTTTCTCTTCGCGAGAGATCAGAACCTGGTGGCCACGCAGCAGTACAGCCGGGCGGTGCTCCTCAAAGAAGACGCGGATTGCTGCGAGGGTCAATCGCAGGACGAGTACGCTTACGTCGCGGGGGCGTTATCGACCTTCACGAGAATCATGCTCCAGCTGTCGAAAAGCACCAACAAACAACCACTCATCGATCTGAAAGAATTCATCGCCGAGAAGTTGGGCTACACGCCAGGCTTGGTTATCATGTACTATAAGTCGGCGGAAGGAAAAACGAAAACGCTCGAATTCTGAGCAGGGAGGCTCCAATGCCAGCCAGAGGTATCACGCTCACCCGCGAAAAGGAAAAGCTCGTCCCCATCGAGAACCGGGGAGACGGCTTCCGACTGCGGATCACTGCCAGTGCGGCGGACATGATGCCCAATGAGGTCTTCCTCAACAAGGAAAACCTTCTCGACCCGGTCACGTTGCTGATGAACACGGAGTTCTGCGCGGTGACCTCGCCGGAGGACCTCGTGAATGTGCCGATCGGCGAGCCGGACCCGCTCGATTCGCCGCCGTTCTTCCGTACAGCCGTGATTGATGTGATCGTGGGCAGCCGAGCCCTCGCTGAGGGGCTCTGGAATGAGGTCAGGGAGAGGGTATGCGAGCTGGTCGATGCGTTGAACCGGAAAGACCGCCTGGTCGTCGCCGAGACGATCCGCTGCGGCGACCCGGAGGAGACGCCGTCAATTTCTGTTTCCGAATCCGAGTCTTCTGTTTCGGTGTCGGTGTAGCATGGCAGTGGCTCAAACACAACTCGACGACACCAAGGTCCAGCAGATGCTGAACGACCCCAGCATGCGTCGTGCATTCCCCTTCTTGGCAACAGCCTACGCGAAAATGAGTAACACCGGCGGTGGCTGTGGGGGGTGTGGCTCAAAGACCCGGAACAACACTGCGGGCTTGGCCGGGGTGCGGAAATCGCTCGCCACCATGCCCATCGAGCAGAAAGCGAAGCTCAAACAACTGCTCGATACTCAACAGGTCGTGGTGAAATACAAGAGCGGTCAAAAACAGATCAAGATGCGATTCTGAACCGGATTTGCGCTAAATTTCCGGGCTCGATGCGTCAGAAGTCTATGAGGCGTACGCATAGCGTTGCGAGGCTCCCGATTTCGCTCAAGGAGACCGCCATGAAGACCTGATTTCGACACACAGGGGCCGCTGGAAGGTCCAGCGGCCCCATCGTTTCCCGCACCCCGCGAAAGGAATTCGCATGAAGACCCTCTTGAATGGATGTCTGCTGTTGACCTACACCGCAGTGCTCAGCGCTGGTTTTCTGACCGCAATCGTGCTGGTCATCCGCAGATGTGCTGCGGCTTACTGATACTCTTTACGGGGGTACTCCCCTCCGTTGTGCTTCCCTGTGAGCGGCACACCAGGCAACTGGTAAAAAGCTGGCGATCATCGCTTCACACAGGTTGGCTTATAGGCGGAAGCCTCTTTTCTGAGCCTCGAAACCGAGGCGGCTTTCGGACCCCCGGCACAACCGTTTGATTGGGCGGGTCGCGGGGTCCTCTTTTCACTGTCTCCCAGGTAGCCGTCGCTGCCTGATACTCTCCCTCTCCCTCACTGAAGGAACGAACCATGACCCAGCTCTTATTGACCCCTGTGAACCTGACACAACGGACAATCAACCGCGAGGTCGCCAGGCGAACCCATGAGACTGTCGAGACTATCTCTCAGCTCGGCTTCACCGAACTGAATCCCGCCACCGTGGTGGATTCCGACTGGCGAAAAGAACTCGCACCGCTGGTGAACCACCTGACCGACGACATCTCCGCGACGCTGCCTATCTTCCTGGGCGAGTGCGGGCTCTGCGGATACGAATGCGAGACAGACGAACCCTCGCTGGAGTGCCCGGAATGTGAAGCAAGAACAATGGAGTACATCCCTCAGGGATAATTCCCTCGAAGACACACCCTCATCTTTTCCGTCAACGAAACCAAATTCTCAGGAGAACACGACATGACCATGACCACAGAGTCCCCTACCCTGAACGAGCAGCACGTCGCGGTTGACGACAGCCTGCTCGCGTCGAAACTGAACGACACGTCGAAGAAGCGCGCGTACTCCTTGGCCAACCGGCTCAGCGATGCCGTCAACCTCGTCGTCGCTTGCTTGGTCATCGTCTGGCGCGGCTGGTGTGAAGTTTGTGCCAGCATCTGGCGCGGACTGAACAGCATGATTCCGCCCGACGAACTGGAAACTCATGCGCAGGCCCGGGGGCATGACGTACCTCTCGTTGGTCTCGTCATCGCTCTTCTGGCTCTCCTGCTGAAACCGCTTGTCGTTTGGGTGGGGGTGGACACGACCATCGCCTATGTTGACGCAGCGGCGGTGACCATCATCGCAATCAGTACCATTGTCCTCGGCGTCCGTGGATACCACTTGAGGAAGAAAGACAACGACGGGAACGCTGGGCAGAATTGTGGTTGAGGGACCGCACCAGCGTACAGGCCAGCCTTTTGGTTGGGTTAGTCAAGTCCATTTGTGACCTGACCGATCTGACCGGAAGGCTGGCTTCTTTATGCAGCTGTTAGCCCCGGAGTCGGGGCTTTTCCTTTATCATTTGGAGAGACTGACCATGTCAGAGAACCAAGATCCAGTGAAGAAGACCAAGTCCGAAGCAGTCCGCGAACTGCTGGACGAGAACCCGAGCATGCAACCGACGGAGATCGTTGCCAAGCTGAAAGAGCGGGGCATGGAGATTACCAACCAGAGCGTGAGCGGGATCAAGCACCAGTGGCGGAAGATGAAGAAGAAGAAACGATCCCGGCGATCGACGGCGCAGCAGAAGAACTCGCCAGCGAAGCCGAAGGTCGTCCTCGCCGACCTGATCGCGCTCGGCGACCTGATCGCGGTCAAGAAGCTCGCGGACAAGATGGGTGGCCTCCCGCAGTTGCAGGAGGCGACGCGAGCCCTCGTTGTGCTGAACGAGGTCTAACATGGCCAAGCAGCCCCTGAAGGAGCTGTATTCGGGGGAGTGTGTGAGCAGCATGACTCGACCGAACATCCTGGTACCGTTGGAAGCCGAAGACGGCGGCCACAGCCAGCTGTTCCCGCTGCTCTCGGTGACGCATTTTGACGAAGAGACCGGTTTGGAGACCGGTCTTTTCTTCGATCCCTCGCACGGGCAAACATGGTGGGAGTGGTTCGACCGCGCCCCATCATGGATGGACCCTCATCTGTTCGTCCAGATGTGCTACGCTGACGAACGAGTGCGGGAGATGCTGGCCAGGGCGTTCGAGCAGAACGCGGACCCTGGCGAAGTGCTCACCGACCTCCTCAATGAGATTTTCGAGGAAAAATACCTCGTCCACGTGCTGGACGAGTTCGAGACGGCAAAGGCGTACATCGCCGAATGGATGATCAGAAATCACTGTTACCGCATGACTGATCCGAACCGCGTTGCGAAGAAGAAGCCGAGGCGGAAGAAGATCAAGTGGAAAGAAGGCGATCCCGGCAAGAGGTACCGGTGGCTGTGTAAAGCGTGCGGAACGCGTTGCGGCGTCCACTATTTCCCCATACAATACTGCCGCACCTGTGGAAAGCAGGACATCGTCCGGCAGGTTACACGAGACTCGTGCGGTTACCAATACAGACCCGACCGCCTAACCCCTCCTGAAGGAACTTGAACATGACCGTGAAAGTCGTCAGCGTGGACCACAATGGAACGAAGGGCACCGTCATCTGTGAGTCGGACAAAACCGACTGGCCGTTGGCGATCGCCGAGTTGCAGAACGGGTCCACCCGTAACACAGCAATCGAGGCCGCCGCGAAAGAGGGTCTGGCCGACCCGAGATGCGAGATCGCGTTGGCGGCGTACGCGATCGACGCCGAGGGCGAACCCGTCGTCAAACCCAAAGAGCAGCAGATCGCGGCCTACCGCGTGGACGTGGCGGTGACCCGGAGGCTGGTGTGAACCAGGTCTGCGTCAGCCTCGACCTATCGGCGATGTTCGGCTCGCGACTAGAGGAAGGTGAGCTAGACCGACTGATGAGCACGGTCTGGGGGTGGGCGGAGTTCGCTCCCGACCATCCTGTAACGGCCGTGGAATACGGGCAACTGCTCGTGACGGACTGGCTGCGGCACAGGCTGCGGTTTTCAGAGGTACAGCGACATGCCATACTGAACGCACTACAGGACCGTCTCATTAGTCGGTTCCCCCAGGCGTGCGAGGTCTATGCTGCGGAGCCGGATGCGTTTCAGGGTTTTCTCATTTCGTGGTTTGACGATCGATACATGGGAGTCTTGGGCCGTGATGGGGAGGTCTTCGACACGTTTACCGCCCGCTGGATCAAAATTAAAGACAAGCCCAGACACACGTGGGTGACAGTCCTTGATCTCGCCCCGCTGTACATGCAGGGCATGCAATTACTGAGGGATCGACAAGATGCCAGCAACACTCAGCCCGATGCAACTGGCAAAGATGACGCTCCTCAATGAGGGGACGCACGCCACCACGTTGGTTGCAATCTTGCTTGACCGCTACGGTGAGCAGGCCCTGGGTTGGCATCCAACGACACGGCGGATGGAGCTGGAGCAAGACTTCCACATCGAGTTCCCCACGATCCTGAGCGACAAGCTCAACGCGGGCGTGGACATTCTCACGTCGGATGCCTTCTTCAAACAGCCACCCAAGTTCATCCAGTACTGCAACGTGCTCAGCGGATCGCATCCAGGGTTCGGGGAGTTTGATCCGGCCAGTGCGATGGAGTGCGCTTGGGGCATTACCGAGGCCATGCTCATCTACCCGCCGGACGAAGACGAGCCCTTCACCGACGAGATCCGGTACTACATCGGCAAGGTGCTGCACGACGAGGGCATCAAGACTCCACCCGACGTGCTCCGTCTGGGGCAGTGGGAGGAGCCGGACTTCGCGGGCATGAGCATCGACGATCCCGAAATGTTCCAGATGGAATTCGAGGTGCAGTCCGACGAATCCAAGGAGATCTCGCAGCTCCTGCGATTGGGGTTGCAGACTGTTTTCCGCGAGCTACAGACTTACCCGTTTCAAAATGGGAACTCTCGGGATCTGCTACAGCGTGTCCAGAAGGTTGCCAGCTAAAAGCGGAAGACAAGTTGCCCCGGTTGGGTGTCTCACCCTGCCGGGGTTTTTCTATTGGCGTCAACACAAACGAGGAGATCATGCCCAAGGAAGATAACAGCTACCATTTCATTTGCGGAGATAGCAGCCGGGGTCCAATTGGTTTCTGTGCCCATGTCAAAGCGCCGAATAAGAGCGCGGCGGTGGAACGGTTGCAGGAATTCCTGGCTGCCAACTCCGTGGTGGATCTCAAAAAGAGTTCAAGCGTGAAAGGTGATCGAGCCGCTGTCGAATACTGCACCGTCTACATCGAAGGAACCCGCGTGGTCGAGAGCGACATCAACGAAGTGGAAGAGGCACCGGCACTGCTACTCAATCCCGATTGCGATCCCGAGCAGCTTTACTACCGGGTCCTCGCGTTCTTGAACGCCATCAGCGAGGTGAATACGATCCCTGCTGGAGTTGACGACGCACTCGGTGAACTCTGCCGGAGGATCGCGGACGAGAGAGAAGAATGAAACTCTACGTCGCTACACACCCAAACCCGAGAAAGGAGACTGATGGCAGCGTACATCGTCTGTCCGAGTGAAGCAGAGTGGGCGGTGATCGGCCCCTTCCTGGAAAAATGCCAGGAGGGAGCGATCATCATCAGCCCGGGTATTCGCCTAGCAATCGAAAGCGAATTCGGAATGACCCAGGGCCAGATCGACGACGAGGCTGCTGGTCAGAACGTGGATTACGACTACGGTGGCGAGTGCGACATCATGCTCGACGTCCTCAGGGTGACACAGCACATGGGCGTGAAGCCCGTGCTGGAAGAATGCGGTGTCACGGTGCCCGAAGACTTCGACGAACGCTAGGAGGTTGCCATGCCGAGACAAGTCAAAATCAAGCGAGAGACACCGCGATTGAAGCAATGGCTGTCCGGGGTGATCGGCGAGGGCCTCCACACGTCATTCAGGAAGTGCAATGGCGGTATCCCGGCCGACAACGCCTGGTACGCGATCAAGGAGATGAACGGGAAAGTCTGGTGCGACATCTGCCTGGTTTGCGCCCGAACGACGATCAAATTCGGACTTCAGCGTCCGAGCATGACGAACAGTATCGGCAGCAGGAGCAAGCTGGCGTTCCTGCTAGCGAAGATTTCGGTGCGAAAGTTCAAGCACTACAAGCACAAGGGCGACCGTTATGCCAGGCAGGCGTGCGAGGCAATCCACGACATGACGTTCAAACAGTACCGAAAGATACTCGACACACTCGCCGACCAGCTGGTGGGCCTGCTGATCCAGCCGCATGCGGAGTGTGCTGATTGTCGGTGTCAATGGGAGTGTTGTCGGGATTGCAAACAGCCTCGCTGTCCCATTCATTGCAGCTGTGCCGCAGGAGAAAAACCATGGCCCAAGAAGAGCGAGTCGAAGAAGAAACAACGTACGACGAGCTGATGTTCCTCGGGGATCTCTACCAGGCAGTGTGTCACACCGATCTCTTCCCGATGATTGAAGAGGGTGAAACTCACGACGACTGCCCGGAGAGTATCTCAAAGAACGAATTCATCGCCTACCCGTTCTGCGGTCCGGCGATGAGGGTACTGGTCGAACCAGTTCCGGTTGATGACCTGCCGTCCAAGTCGGACAAGACGATGCCGGTCGTGCTGGTGATGATCTGGGAAAGCGGCCAGTGGAGTACGCTCGCAACGGTCGTGCCTGCCACGCTGGGACGGAATCGTGAGAGAGTCGTCCGCTGGGTGGAGTACAACCTGGCCGGGCAGTTTCGGTACCGCAACGTCATTGCGTGGCAGATTCACTCTTACCCCGAGGTAAAGAACGATGGCGGATAATTATCTCGAATTCAGCGAAGTGCTGGTGTTGGGAAGCCCCGAAAGACAGTCCTGGCTGGAAGATCAGCTGACACGGGTTGCTCCTTGGGAGTGTGTCAAATTCCTGGTGGACTACCCGGACCTGGATGACGACGATGAGAAGGGCTTCGAGCTGGAATGGACTCCCGAGGGGCATGCGTTATTCTTCGCCGAAGAGAACGGCAATGCCGAGCGGCTGGCCTACTTGGTGCAGAAGTACCTCAAGAGGTTTTCCCCAGAGAGTTCCTGGAGCCTGACCTGGGCCACTCGTTGTAGCAAAATGCGTCCCGGTGAGTTCGGGGGTGGCGGCGTACTGGTGACGGCGAACGAGCTGTTCTGGTTCGGTGTCGCTGACCAGGTGAAAGCGGCCAGGGATCGTTTCCGGCGGCTTGGTGACCACGAGGTCCGGGGCGAGCACAGGGATCACCCGGCCGGAGACTGGGAATTTGAAGTCGGCAACAGCGAGACTCGGCTCGGCTACTGGGACTGGGTACTTCACAAGATCGAAAGCGAAGAGGACGATGACACAGGCACTACGACAGACGGGGGTGAATGATGATGGCGGTACCTAACCCGGTTTTCCTGTCGTCGCTCGGATGGGCGTGCGATCGCTTCGGCCTGTGGACGCACCCGGCGACGCCGGGCGAGTTCGACGAGATGACGGCCATGGAGGTAACGCGGCGGGCGATGACCAATTACCGGTTGAATCAGAACCCGGACTGGTTGCCCGACCCCATAGACCTGGAGTGGCAAGAGCGGCTTGTCAGCCAGATGGGAGAGCGCACCGAGTGGAGGCCTGCCAGTGGAGACGGATGCTGGAAAATCTTCAAGCCGGAGAAGACGGCCATACTAGCTGAGGGCGATCCCGAACACATAATCAACAAACGCATCGCGATGGTGTTTGTCGCGATGGGTTGGGGCGTCGGCTTCGGCGATCAACTGCGAGGGTCCGATGTTGGATGAACCACTACAATCGATCGACGAATTGATCGTCTTCCGTGCGACCTTCAGGTGCTACGATACGAGCGACAAACTCGTTGGCATCTACGAAAACGATCTGCACGTCGGAATGGACTTTGAAGATGTCCACGACGAGATCCAGAGAAGCTACGGGGCGGGCACGATGATGTTTCCCGATGAGAACCGGCAAGTCAGAGTCAGCAAGCTGAAAATCGACAAGATCGAGAAGATCGGCTCGATGGGCTCGATTACGGACACGGCGTACGAGAGGTTGAAAGCAACAAACTGGGAGGGCGAGATGTAATGGCTAACATGGTCTGCAAACTGATAGAAGTGCCGGGCGGGAAAGAACTGGAGTTGGAAAATCTCACTCATGAGGGCCGAATGCAGGGTCGTTTTCTGGCACGAAAGCTGATCGAAGAGCTGAACGACCTCTCCAACAAAGAAGATCGAGAAGAAAGCGAGGGTGACCCCGATCCGGTTGGCAACAATGGGATCAGCTGCCGAGACGGACCTGGTCACGTTCGGGCAGATCGTTGATGAATGTGTTGATGTGGGCCAGGCCTTGCAGCTCCCGGAAGTTCGGGCCATGCACGGCCGTGGCTTGCTTCATCATCGGCAAGACGCCGGAGTCAGCCAGCACGCGATCGAAGAGCACCGCGTCCGGACGTGGGAACGTGGAGGCAACTTCGGCCAGCTTGACCGGATCGACGTTGAGTCCGTTCGAGACAGCGTCGGCGATGTCGTTGCCGAACGCACTGCGAATGGAAGCCAGAGCGACTTTCTGCAAGTCGTGCTGGTGGTAGATGGTCCCGGTCAACATCGTGCAGCACTCGTCCACGGCGGCTTTGGCCGTCTTGAAAGTGGCAGTGCAGAAGATGTCTTCCGGTCGGGGAATCAGCGCAGTGTACTCAGCCAGTTTGTTCATGCGGTCGAAGGTATCAACTGTTATGCACAGTTGAGCGATACGCTCGGTGTCGGTGGCCAGATCCGGGTTGGCTTGAACGGCGTCAGCCAGTTTACTCAGCTTTTCGCGGCAATCCGCAGGTGCGTCGGTGGCTGCGATGCGGTTGCGAATGTGCTGGGCGGCCGTCTTGGGGTCGTAGGTTCCCCGACCTGCTTGCTTCTCCAGTTCGTCGTCGATCTCCGGGTCGAGGCCCACACCGAACTCGTTGGCCTTTTCCAGCAACTTGGTGGCCATCGTGCGGCGGTCGCTGTACATGAAGTGATCGCGGTTCTGCATGAGCCACTCGGAGGCGATTTTCACCTCCATTGCGTTCCGCAGCGGATACTCTCGCACTTTGGTACCGTCTTCGCTGGCCCAAACCTGCATGTACGAGGAATCGGACATTGCGTTTTCTTGCAACTCGGCGTGCTTCTCGCGAAGTGCCTTGATGTCTGGTACGATGCCCCAGGAGTTCGCGAAGGCATCAAGTCGTTCGCGGATGAAACCCGCAATCTTCGGGTGGAGCGCACTGCTCTTTTCGAGAAAGAACAGATAGGACATCCACGTGGCTGCTTTGTTGGAGCACTTGAACTGTCGATTGCGCACATCGGCGAAGGCCGTCGAGCCCAGATTTGGTTCGACTTCCAGCACGGTGGCAGGAGACGCCTGCTTGACGTAGGCAGGAAAATCGTACAGCTGGGAGCATCGACGGATGTCCTGCCGCGTGGAGTCGCCGGTTTGGTCGAGAGTAACAGCCATCATGTCCACTCCTCATAGATCCCTGAACGACCGAGTCCTTTGGCTTCAGGTCATGGATGCGCTGAAACTGCCTGTAACGTCCCAAGCGATTCCATCCGTGACACGCTGTCCGCTTTGCAAGGACGGACGACTAACGATCTTACAGGATGAGCTGGCAGGGGGCCAGTGGCACTGGTGCCAAAGCTGCCATAGCAGCGGGGACATGATCGAGCTGGCGGCTAAAGCCTGGGGCTTGGGCATCCCTGCTACCGTGGCAAAGCTGACCTCCCAGGGTGCAGCTCTTCCAGACGACAAAGAGGTTATCCGAAATTACGTGCAAGATCAACTGAAGTACCGGCGGCGGATCAGTCACATGTGGACGCAAGCCCGTGCTGGACGCTTTCATGATAGCGCAAGTGTTTCCCGGGTGGCGCAGACTCTACACCTCAATTCCGAAGCTCCACGGGACCGCTGGTTGGCTGGTCCAGGGCAGATGGTGGGAGCTCTGAGCCGCCTCGAAGTCGAAGAGGCTCTCCGGCCCACCTCAATCAACAAGGGCAAGATTTTTCGAGAAAATAACAAACTGAGATGGGAGGACGTGCTAGCGGTGCCACTCTACGACCTGCCAGGCAGGCCGTGCGCCTTTCTGTTTGCTGGTCGGAAAGCTCGGCCGGACAAGGATTTCATCTTCTACATGCTCAACGTGGCGACGAACCGGGGCGGGTTCGGTGAGGGAGGCAGCAGAAAGTGGGACCGGGAAGCAGGCGTGTCCATGCACCCCGATGTCCTCACGACCTCAACAGAGTGGCACAACCAGATCATCGCCGTCGCTGACCCGTTCGCGGGGTTACACCTGCATTCACGACACTGCGAGCACTCGACGCGACAGCTGCCTCTGGTTTCCTGGTACTGCACTGAACAAGCCCAGCCCGCCAGATCCTGGAAAATGTTCGTAGACAAGAAGATGGTATTCTGGGCTCCGGAACTAACCAAGCACGTGATTCATCAAGCCATCGTCACCGGCGGCTGGATCTCCACGCTGGGACCTGACGCGGGAAACGAGTTGCAGCAATACATGTGGAAGTATCGGCCGCAGGACTTGATGGAAAAGATCATTGAGTCGGCAGCCCCTTGGGACGAGGTAGTCGCCAAGCACCTGTCGAAGCTGGCGAACAACGAGATCGAAGATCTCTTGTTGCAGTTGCAGCTCGACGGCATGGATGTGAGCCTGATTCAGCAACGGTCGCCAGGGATGTTGCGTTCTCGATTGGACACGATCCTTTCAGGCAAGACCGTAGGGAGAACGATCTTCATGGGCGACAGAACCGTTATCGAGCGTGAAGGCGGTTGGTACATCGAAGGCAGGCGGCCTGGTCAGTTCGAGCAGATCATGGATGCCCAGCTCCGCATCGACGCCGTGGTCAACCAACCCCGACTCAGTAAGAGCTACTACATGGGTCACATCATCTTCGCAGGGGAGTCCGTGGAGTTTTGCGTGCCGGTAGCGACTCTCGATCGCAAACCTTTCGAGTACCTGCGACAGTTGCTCTTCGACCATGAAGTCGGCAGTCTCACCTTCAATCCAAGCTGGAATGTCAAGCTGGTCAACATCGCGATGCGATTTCAGAAACCGAAGTTCATCAGCGGCCTCGACACAGTGGGCTGGGACGGCCGCAGCTTCGTGCTCCCGAAGTACAGTGTGCAGACAGGCGGCGAGATCGTGGTTAACAAGCAGGACTTGTTCCCGGCCGACTCGCCTGCGATCAACCTGCCGTTGCCCGAAGCCATGTCCGGCCAAGAGCTGGAAGCCCTGTTCAGCGACGACGCGACCACCTCGATCCTGTGGAGTGTGCTGTCAACGATCGGTGCCAACATCCTAGCCCCGGCTTATCGTCAGAATCCCAGCGGAATCGCTTTGTCGGGTCCTGGCGTCGAAGAGCTGACACACCAGGTAGCCAAACTCTGTGGGTGTCTCAGCGTCAGGGCCGTGTCTCGCCAACACGGTGCGGAACACATGCTGGACCAGGAGACCCGGCACAAGTGGCCGATCATCATGCAGGACGTCCGCAAGGGTGCCGTGCTCGCCAAGTGGTTGGACCCGTCGCGAGACTGGGATAGAACGCACAACTGCCTGGTGCGGCTACCGTGGTACGTGACGACGGCGAGGAAGCTGCTACCCGGCTGGCACGTCATCGAAGACATGCGGTCGGTTCACCGGCTGAGTGACGAGGCGTGTGCGTCGGTGCGGAAGTTCTTCCCGGCACTATTGTTGGACCTCTGTCAGAAGCAACTGCCCGAGATCGACTCGGAGGACACCTGGTTGGAAAGCGTGCTGGTGATGATGTCCAAGTTCGTCACCGAACATGGCGGGCCTGGCGACAAGGTGCTCAAAGCATTGGCGTCCATACTACCCCAGCGAATTGAGGGTCACGCCGAAGCCTTCGTGGACCTGGTCTACAATCTCATCCGCGACGGTGACCTGGTCACCCTCCCTGAGGGTTTCACCGATGCAAAACGGCCGGTTGTCATTCAGTGCGACGAGGGGCGAGGCTTTGCTGTGCCCAAGGAGGCCTTGGCGGACATCCTGGCGAAGAAGCACATGCGACTGACCGATTTCTCCTACGTCACCAATGTGCTCCGATCGGCGGACGCACTGGAGGAGGACAGCAACAAGCACTGGATCGTAAAACCGGGATGGTGGCAAGCCCAGGTAAACCGGCTCAGCAACGATGCCACTGGATCACTCAAGGTGTACGGGGTTTAGGGCCAGTCATCCCACTGCACATTACCAGCACGCATCACGTTGTGCAGGACTTCGGGGGAGATGTTCAGCATCGCGAGCTGGGCCACGTCCGGCCAACTGTCGTTCGCGTGACAGAGAGCACAGACACCGATATTGACCGCGTGAGCGAAGTCGTCGGGGCCAGCCTTCTCATTGCGAATGATCGTGGCCAGGTCCTGGGCGAAGCGGCTGCTTTGCTTGTCTTCTATCAGTGAGAGGAAGTCATGCAGCAGGCCAGCATTGTCCGGACCTTTGTAGTCGTACTCGAAGAACCTGACGAACTGGTGCCTGATGAGCTGGCAGGTAAACTGCAACGAGCGGGTCTTGTCCAGCACGTGGTGCGATCGCTTGCCGGTGTTCTGGTTGAACGGCTTGAGAGTCATCATGGCCCCGGCGGTGACCCGCTGATACGCGACCGGGATGCAGCGCTCTTCGGGCATACCTGCTTGGATGATGAGCGTCTCGCGGAGTGAGCCGCCACCACCGAAGTCGTGAACCAGGTGTGTGCAGCGGAACTGCTGGAGCAGTCGGAGAATCATCATAGCTTCGCGGACGGGATCGTTGGGTGTCAGCGATCGCCAACCGTAGATAACATCGATCTTGCCGTCTGGTAGGTAACCCAGGACTGCGGCCGTGGTGAAGCTGACTTCGTCAACACCGCCACCGCCCCAGTCCACGGACAGGAAGCGTTGCTGATAGTTGTCTCTGACCGCGATAGCGCGATCGATCTCGTTCGGATGCAACAGGGCCGCCTTTCTCAAATCGGTCACGGTCAGCAGCTTGGCACCGGTGTCAAACGACTCGCCGCAGACTTCGTTGAAGAACACGTTGGTCGGTGTACGACCAAATCCCTGCCGCTTACCTTGGAGAATGGCCCACTTCTCATCATCCGCATAGTGCATCGGCATGATGATCTGCGGCACGTGGTACCCGGAGGAGTCAAATCGGATGTCTTCATTCTTGTGATGCCAGAAACCTACACGGGGGTTGACAGGCTTGCCGCACTTCGGACTGGCACAGACGATGGCCGGAAACCGCTCGCTGATCTCACGAGTGACAATCGTGGGGCCTAGCATTCGCTCTAGGTCGTGTTCCAGCGAGGGGATGTTGCCCTTCTTGCAATGAGGGCACGGAATAATCCACTCGGCCTGGCTGGAGTCGATCCAGAGATTTTCCAGCGGGCCGTCGAGCGTCTTGGGTGTGCCGGTGCTCTGCGTGAGGCCCCACTTCGAGGCCGACATGGTTTCGCGGATGATCGGGAAGAACGCCGGGTCGAAGTCCTGCACTTCGTCGTACACGACCTTCGCACAGTTCAAACCACGAGTACGGTCAGCGTTGAGAAACGCGAAGGAGAAATACATCTGCGAGTTGTTGAGGAATGTGCGCTGCAACACGCTGTCGGTGCAGTGGCTGTCGATGAACAGCCCGTGGATTGGAGACTGATCGATGAAGGGCTTGACGTAGTTCGAGCTGAAGCGGCGGATCATCTCGAACAAGGGCGTGACGAACAGAGTGTTGAAGAACGGAATCAGATTCGCTTGCAAGACACCCTGAGCCGCCTGGTTGGTGGACTTGGATACCTGGCGGGCGGTTTTGAAAACGAGGTTGCGGCAGAGCCGCGTGTGGTAGAACGGTTGAAATGGAAAGTGGTCCTCAACGTGGTAGGGCTCACCGTTCAGATTGAGTAGGAGAGGGAGTAGGCCCGCCATGGAATCGAGGTGGCCATTCTCTGAGGATCGCTCGATGAGCGACCTTGCTTCTTCGAGGCGGCCTAGATCATCGGGGTCGCGTATTATATCTGGAGGCGCGTCAGGAATGCTGAAGTTTTCATCGAGGGTCATTTCTCCTCGAAGGAACTGCGTTTGCCGCTCGTCCATTCGGGCTCGCTTGCGATTGGCCTTCTCGATGTCTGCGTTGACCTTCTTCTTGACCGAAGCGGGTAGTGTCTTCAGCTGTAGTACCGGCATTCTGGTCGCCTCTGTGATTGCCCACCATTGCCGTTCCGCGCGTGGGCAGTTTGTGTTATGCTCTTCACGGAAGAAGAGCAGTAGATTCAAGGACGTAAAGCAGGAGGGATCAGCCATGGCCAACGGTAACAGCGTCCGGTGTTGCCCTGACCCGAGTGTCGATGCGACAGTAGACTACGGCAAAGTAGCTGGCAGTGCAAAGGGTTTCCTGGAACGGACGGGCCTCATTCCGACGTTGAGACGCCCACGCCCACGCATTGAGCCATCTGCAAACCGGGTCCACAGTATACCGCTCGTCGCTCCGTTGCCGCTGCCTGAACTGCAAGTGCATCTGAATGGGTTGCCGCCCCCGGACAGGGGAAATACCACCGCGTGGCACATCCCTTCGGAAGACGGAGACTGAACGTGAATCAGTCATTGATGAACTTCATCGGGCTCATGTGGATCTCGGCCGGGGCTTTCTCGTTGATTACCGGGTCGTGGATTCCTGTGGGTGTGATGTGCCTAGTCACCTGCGGCTTCTGCGCTATTACAGGCGTAGGCCGACCGCGCTGAAGGCCACGAAGAAAATGAGCGGACTCAGCTTGATCATCGATCTGCTTGTGGCAGCGCTCGCAGGATGTCAGGTCACCGAGACTTGGCATCACGGCGGTATCTTCCGAGGCGTCCGAGCCAAGCTGAAGTCAGTGCAGGATGACGGTAGCCGGTCTTGGCCGGTGCGGAGATTGAGCGAGTTGCTCACCTGTCCCTTCTGCTCGTCACATTGGGTGTGCTTCGCGTGCGTCCTGGTGATGTGGCTGGCAGACTGGGATTCTTTCTGGCGGCTGCCCGTTTACGGGTTTGCTGTCACGCGAATTGCCCAGTTGGTGAGCGACGCTACTCACGGAATAGTGCGGTCCCCCGAATCGGCAGAGACAGAGGAGGTCGATCAGACGGCCGAGGTGGATCGCTTTGAAGTGGTTGACGAAGAGGAAGTCTCACTCAACCCATGAACCCGTCAAGAAACTTTCGAGGGTAGAGTCTGGTCACCAGGCTCTACCCTTTCTTCATAGAGGGGACCATGATAACCAAAGAGTCGATAGCGAAGGGACAAACAGAGCGGTTCCAGAAGTTTCTGGACTGGGCGAGAGAGCAGGGACACCGACAAAGTGACGTTGCTAATCGACTGATGGTGGCACGTCAGTATGTGTCAAACGTGAAGAGCGGGAGTCGTAAAGTCACCGAGTTACTGGCTCGGCGAATTGCTAATGAGTTCAACATCGATTTCCAGTGGTTATTGACAGGAGTTGGAACCATGCAAGACGGCAGGACTGAACTTCAAGAAGAAAGAACGGAGAGATTTCGACAGTTTCTGGACTGGGCGAAGCAGAAGAAAAATTACCGCCAGAACACCATTGCCAAACGACTCCACGTACAAAGTCAGTACGTTACCGATGTGAAAAGTGGGGCTCGCAACCTCAGCAAGCCTTTCGCCCTGAAGATCGTCGAAGAGTTCTACATCGGGTTTGACTGGCTCTGGCACGGAGAAGGAGACATGGAGACCAGCACAAAAGGACGAAGGACGTTTCAGGAAGCAGTGGCGAGCGAAACCCGGGAGTTGTTCAGGGAGCTCTTGAAAGAGCACCCAGAGTTGCGCAGCGTAGCGGTTGTATTTGATTGGGTGGAAGGGCTCAACGAGAGCGCGCTGCCTGGTCTCTGGTACGACAGGGAAGGTCCCATGAGTCCCGGCAACTGCGATGCGATCACCGGATCGATGTCGCAGACAGCCAAGCTGATGGCCGTCCAGGCCGACATGGGCTTGCGCATGATTTCCGTCTTTGACGAGACGGCAAGGCAGAAACTCGGGATTCTCAAACAGATAGAGGAGCACTTGGATGGCAAGTCAAAAGCATTCGAGGGACTCGGAAAGAAGGGACAAGAGACAGCCGAAGAGCTTCGCCGACAAGGCGGTGCTGGTTCACACCCTGGGAAGCCTCCGGAAGCTCCTGAAGATTGAGGCCTGGGACTACCTGCTGATCGGCGACGGCAGCGGGACGACTTGGGAGATGCACTGCGGCTGGGCCTGCTTGCTGATTGAGAACGGCAGCTACGACCGCGAGGTCTTCTACGGCTCGTTCAACGGGGGCACGAACATCGTGGCCGAGATAATGGCCTACGTGCAGCCCCTGCTGGCACTGTCAGCCAAGAAGAGCATCAAGCGACAGCCAGACGGGGCCAGCAGGGTTCACATCGTCACTGACTGTGAATACGTCTGCAATGCAGGTAACAAGAAGATCGACCGCAAGGCCCATCAGCCGCTGTGGCACCTGATGGACGTTTTCAAACGCAAAGGGCTGCTGGTCGAGTACCACTGGATTCCCCGAGACACGATTGCTGCCAACAAGTACGGACATCATCTGGCAAACGCCATCAGAATCGCGTCCAAAAATCTTGACCTGGGCAAGCCCCTTCAGCGGGCGGTTGGGGGTGGTTCGATCTTCGACGTCAATCCCAGTTGAAAAGGGAAAAGAGCTTTCAGGGAGGGCGATAGCCCGACCGCGATGCGCAGCATCGAATGATGCCCCGGAGGGGCATCCTCGAAAGGTTTGGAGTAAAACGGAAAACCTTTCCTAAAGTAGGTGGTAACCCATAATGATAGAGTTTGACACGAGGACATCCTAAGGATAAAGTTGTAGGAGTGACCTCTGCACCGCTGAAACGGCCATAAAGTCTATCACAATGGGAAATCCGTACGAGCTTTGTTCGTAGGCATTTGCGCATCTCATGCCAATGGTCCGAAAAACCTGGGTCAGGAGGGAGAAATCGTGTGAAAACTCCGGAGGATGCAATCCGAGAATACCAGATCAAGAAGGTGCGGCATTGGCCTCCTGATGGCGCTTCCAGGCATGCACTGGCGGGGCTGCTTGATGACGCTAACGCCGTGGTGCCTGAGAAAGGCAAGCAAGGAGACAAGGCCGTAGGGACGGCCATGCTGAAGCTGGTGCGTACCTGGCGGGCTCGATGCCATGCACTCCGAACGCTGGGCTGGGAGAAGGTCAAGGGGAAGCACTTTTTCTACTGTGCAAACTGCCCGCCGGTGGGTGTGCATACCTACGAGAAGGTCGCCAACACGTGTAAGAACTCCCAGGTCTGTCCATTCTGTTGGTGCCGGTCGAACGTCTACGACACGTACGAGCGGCTCCGTTTCACCTACTATGGGCACATGCCGATTCCGGCTCCCAGAGAGGACACTGAAGACGACGAGGATCAGGAGAAGGTCTTGCCTGTGGCCCTGGATCTGCTTGAGATCACCACTTGGGTGAGATTCGAGCACGGGAGGATCACACTGCCTGCTTTGCTCGAAGAGAACATCACGAAGACGCGGGCCAACCTGATCAGGAGGCTCGAACCGTTGGGCGCATTCCAGCTCTACACGGTTGAGCCCAGCGATCCAAGGCACACCGTGCCGCACTGGACGTTCAAGCAACGCATCTTGGCCGTTGTGCCTGTGGGCTCAGACGATCCACCAGTGATTGACCGGCGGGAGGCCCCGGCAGGGATGATCGATGGTGACGACGCTTGCGGCCGTTACTACAAGCGGCACACGGGAGTTTCCGAGCGCATCCTGGCGGGAGCGGTCGGCCGTATTGCTGCGTATCCAAACCAGATGATGCGAGGATCGAAGGACGATGCCGTCGAGCTGCTGAATTACATCAACGGGTACGGTGGAATTCGACAGAGCGCTAAGCAGGGAAGGTCGCGTACCGGTTTTCGGATGTCCGGATACTACGGGGTTTTGCGAAACAAGACACAACGCATGCGTGAACGGCGCATGGGATTGCTTTGACGCCAATGGAAGAGTTCACCCAAATAGTCACGGCAGAAGAGTACGATCGGCTGCGGAAGCTCATCGCTGAGCGGAAGCACCGAAAAGCGTTGCGGCTTCGTCGTGAGCAAGCTGCGGAGGAGCGTGAGCAAGACCAGGCAAGGCAGGATGCGGTGGCACTACGACTCGCGGGCGAGGATCTGAGTGAGCGGATAAAGAAATGTCAGAACCTGTGCGGGCCGACGTACTCGCGAGCATTTTACAGCTGCACTGGCTGCGGAGTCTACCTGCCACGTCCGGCAGGGTACATGCCTCTGTGCGAGATTTGCTCCGGAAGGAAGGGCCAACTGGCCGGGGGACCACGAGAAAGCGGTGAAGCTGCCGACCGGCAGTACCACGGTAGTCGATTTCACGAGGGGGAATGGTAAATGAAATGGCTCAAGTACAAAGACGGGGAGCGGGTCTCGACGCCGATCTTCATGGGATTTACTCCTATGGCTATGGACGGCGATGTGAAGAATCGACAACTTCTCACTTGTGGGCACAAGTGGGAAGAGTTCGGTCCGACTGTAACAAAGGGTGAAGTGAAGCTGTCTTCAGAGCGATGTTCGCGCTGTAATGGAACACGGACACGGTTGGTGGGGCCTGAATCCCACCTAGCACAAACGGTGGGTGTTCATGCCAAGGATGATTACAGTGACAGCGAAAGTGATCATCCTTGGTCTAGTAAACACCGATAATTGGTAAGGAGATCAGCATGGAACCTGACGAAGCAATCCAGGCGATCAGTGATCTGATCGACCGGATCGAAGAGGACGTTCCCGAGTGGGCCTGGGACAAAGCTCCCGACTTCTTCGAGGACGTGAAGGAACAGGCCACTGAGGTCAGTGCGACCATTGAGGAAACGCAAAACGTCACGTCCGCACAGGAGCGGGCGATACACAACTGGGCGGAGGGAGTCGGCAAGTGGATCAAATAAGAAGGCGAGATGGTTACCCGAGCAACTTCACGAGCTGCCTACGACGCGATTAGAAACGCTCGCGATTCCAGCGGGCGTTCCTTACTGATGCGGCGACAGAACCAAGTCTACGAGTTCATTTGCCTCAACTGGCACAGGTATGTTACTGGAATCACGCGGCAGGATGTCCACGCTCATTTCAACGACATAAAGGACGGTTTCAAACCGCGCATTGCCGAGCTTGCCTACCTGCGGGTGATTCACTGCGTGGGCACACGGTTGAGTACTTCAAATCAGCCCAACGACTGTTGGCGGCCGTACGGGCGAAGTGAAATCGACATCGAACGGGCTTTCGTGTTGCGGCGACAAAAGGAGTGGCGAAAAGCGCAGAAACGGCTCGACCGTTTGTTGGATGAGATTGATCTCTGGGCAATACCGGAGATCAGCGATCCAGCGGCACGCCGCAGACTTCGTGAGGTTATTCAAAGAGCAAAAAACGGCAGCCCCGACACTCCGGCCATTGTGGCAGCTAGAGAGGCGAGGCGGCTGCTGATCCACCCACCACCACCAGAAGAGGATACAGGGATCTGACATCTGTCAGTCCATTTCAATGATACGATGCGCAGGAGTCAGTGGATTCCGCCCATGCTTTCCGAATGAAAGGCTTGGGATGACTCAACAGTTACTGCCCCCAGCGGGGCTGCACGACGAAATCGTCGAAGTGTATCGAGAGGGTGGGGAGCGACCAGCCAAAGAGCTGCTGGCCATGCTCAACACGCCCAGTCGAATCCAGCGGCGGGGCTTTCCCGCCACGACCGAGCACCTGCTGGCGATAATCATCGATACGTGTCGGAGTTCCCCGAATGATTCTGTTGGCGACAACACAATGGCCAAGGGCAAGATCGACTACGGCGAGCTCGACTACGAGGAGATCGTGGAGCTGCTCAGTAATCTCCCGATGACCTGGTACCCAGCCCTGCTGGGGATCATGGTGGCGGAGGCCTATGACCACAACGTGTTCCAGCCTGGCGGGGCCAGCCGGATTGTGAGAAAGATCGAAGCGAAAATCGAAAAGTTCAAAGGAGAACAAGTTGAAGAAGAAAGCGAAGACGAGGAAGAAGCCGATAGCGGTGGTGACGAGTGACTGTCACCTGCAAGACAGAGCCTGGCACTCGCGGACGAACCTGGCGGGAGACGCGTACTGTGCCTTCGAGTACATCGTGAACTACGCGATCGAGCACCAGTTGCCGATCATCGCGGCGGGAGATCTGATCGACAAGGAGAAGAACAATGCCAAGGTTCCGGGCTTCATCCGCAGGCAGATGGGTTTCTGTGAGGCTCACGAGATCGATTTCCTGTTTGTACAGGGGCAGCATGAGTTTCAGGACCGCCCGTGGCTCTCCGAGATGAGTGAGTGGCCGTGCTGGCTACCTGACTTCACCGAGTCGCAGCCGCCGCTCTTTATCGGAGGTCACCGCGTGTGGGGAATCGATTGGACTCCGGGGGTGGACCTCCGGGCTGCGCTTGATGCGGTACCTGAGGACGTGACCATCTTGGTCATGCACCAGGTCTGCCACGAATGGATGGGAAGCATCACGTTACCCGAGCTGCACTGGGAGCAGATTCCAGGACACGTGAAGCTGCTCATCGTTGGTGACTACCACGACAAGCACACGAGTATCATCCGGGAGAACAGCGTCGGCAACGGCATGCTGGTTCTCTGCCCGGGCAGCACCTGCATGCAGGCGATCGACGAGCCGCCAGTGAAGAAGTTTTTCGTGCTCTACGACGACCTCACGGTCACGAGCGTGGAGATTCCCACCCGGCGATTTCTGCAACCACCGGATCTGAGCAATGAGGAGGATCTCAACGGGTTCTGCGAGGCGGCGTCCACGCAGATCGTGAACATGGTGTCGGCGGCGGAGAACGAGGATGAAGCCGAGGAGCTGAGGAAGCCCATCATCTACGTGCGGTACAGCTTCCAGCTCACGGACGCCTACAAGCGGATCGTCAGTGCGGTTGGCGACGGTGCGCACCTCTTCACGAAGGAGCTGCGGCCCAAGACCGAGGAGCAGGTCCAGGCGAGAGAAGAGCGGCAGAAGACGATCAAGGGCGGCCTTGTTGGTGCCCTGCCCGAGGTTGCTGAAGAAGGCACCACCAGGTACGACATCTCGAAGAGGTTGCTGGAGTCACGCAACCCAGGGAAGGTGTTGGCCGAACTCAGAGAGGAAGCACTCGGAGAATGAGATTAGACGAACTGGAGTTGGTCAACATCTGCCAACATGAATCTCTTAGATGGGAGTTCGATCGGGGTCTGATCGGCATTTTTGGTCCGAACGGCTCTGGCAAGAGCAACTCGATGAACGTGGCCTGCTACGGCGGGCTGACGAATGATTACTCTCGGCACCAGAATGGCAAGCCGGGAATGATCCGCCAGCAGGCGGGTCCTGACGAGCAGTCGCAGATCCGGTTGAAGTTCAGTCACGACGAGCACGACTTCGAGATCGTCCGTGGCCTGGCTCATCCGGTGAAGCACCTGATGAAGCGGGAAGGCCAGAAGGACCTGACGAAGGCCAACGAGATCGCGGCCGAGCTGGAAGACGTCCTGGGCATCAAGCGGCGATTGATCGACGACTACGTGTTCGTGGGACAGTGGGAACTGTTCGCGTTCCTGTCAGCAAACCCTTCCGATCGGGCCAAGTCGTTCGCTCACCTCTGCAACACCACGCACGCTGAACTGTGCTGGGATTTGCTGGGTAAGCAGATTGCTATCGACCTGCCCATGGCCGAGGCCGTGGTTGACAACCGGGATGATTTGCGTCAGCAGGTCGGCGAGTACAAGGGTCGTCTGCGCGCGAACAAGGCGAGCCTGGTTGAGGCGCGGAAGAATCTGCTCAAGAAGACGATGGTCACGGCACACGAGAAGACGGTCCGTGACTACGCCGTGCTTACCGCGCTGGAAGAAGAGCTGCCGGGCTTGGAGGAATCCGAAGCCATGAAGCTGGAGGCTGCCAAGCAGACCCGTAAGAGGTTCAAGGAGGTCGAAGAGTCGCACGCGGAGTTGGAATCGGCTATGGAAGGCAAGCCAGTTCGACGCGACGAGATCATCGCTGAGCTGGCTGATCTGGAGAGCAAGGCCGCGAGGACGAAGCAGAAGCGGGAGCAGAAGGAGATCTTGCAAGGACTCCGCGAGAAGTTAGACGCATTGGGCGACGAGCCTGACGAGGTGGATGAGGATCTCACTCCGATGACCGACCGGATTCGGAAGATCGCCGGGGAGCAGGCGGGCTACTTGAAGCTGCTCGAAGTCGAGAAGACCAACGTGTGTCCCACATGCGGGACCTCGGGTGCTGATCTCGTCTCGAAGATTACGGACGCCAAGCACTATCTGCCCAAGCTGAGAGAGGAGCTGGAAGAGCTGGAGGAGAAATGCTGCAACATCACCAATGCAGCCCATGCGAGACGGTCTTGGCTCTCGAAGAACGAGTCGTTTGATCAACAGATTGTGACTGTGCAGAAAGTGATCGCCGGGATCAAGAACACCGGCAAGGTTACCAAGACACAGGTCACCGAGCTGGCAGCGGAGCGACATGCGATTGAGGTGGAGAAGGAGGTTCTGTTCGACTCGGATACGGCACTCAATGCACTGAGCAACGATTTTACCGTGGCCAAGACCAGGCACGTCGCCGCGAAGGAATCCCACGAGGCGAAGAAGCAGCAGCTCGCGGGGCTGAACGTCACCGAGCAGCAGAACAACATCGCGATTACAGAGCTCGCAGCTCACCGTACAGCCAACAATGCCGTGGCCGGTGCGAAGTCGGCGATCGCCGAGTTGGAGAGCTTCATCGAGCGGAAGAAGGAAGAGATTGAACGCACTGCCCGGCTGATCGCCAAGCGCGGTAAGCTGAAGGCGTGGTGTGATGACCTCCAGGATGTGCGGGACGAGGTGCTGCACAGGGACAAGCTCCCCCAGATCGTGCATGGCAACTACCTGCTCGACATGGAGGAAGAGATCAACGAGACGCTCACGATGTTCGACAGTCCGTTCAGCGTGGGAGCGACTGAAAACGTGGGCTTCACCGCTCACTTTCAGAACGGTACCGTGATGCCCGCGCCGGGTCTTTCTGGTGGTCAGAAAGTAATGCTGGCGATGGCTTATCGGCTGACAATCAACTCGCTCTTCGCTTCGCAAGTTGGTATGATGGTGCTGGACGAACCCACGGACGGATTGGATGCGGACAACCGGAGGTTGGCAGCTGAGGTTTTTCAGAGACTGGGCGAAGTTGCCCGTGCTCGCGGTCACCAAGTGATAGTGATAACCCACGATGAAGCCCTCGAACGAGTCTTTGACCAGAAGTTCGTCTTGCAAAGGCCAATCTGAGATGCCTACGACCCAGCAGGGCGTAACAGAAGTCATGCTCCACACTGACTGTGGGGAGTTGTGGTTCGGCGTCGGTCGCCCACAGGCGACCCGGTGGCCCGGATCGCGATCGGACTTCGTGCGGCAAGATTGGGTGCTGAATTCGGATTGCATCCGCGTGTTGGGATCGAATGACAACGCCGATCTCATCGTGGACCTGCACAACGCGAAGTTCAAGTCGGGAGCACCGTGCAAGATCCAGCTGGCAAGCCCCTGGGCCTGTCGGCTGGATCGTGGAGTGCCAGAAGTCTTCCGGCAAATGCTTGAGATGGCCCAGGCACCCAGCGTGGGTGGCTGGCACACGATGAACCAGTGCGACTACACCGTGTACGCTTTGAGCGTCGAATCCCGAAAAGCTCGTGGCAAACTGACCGATACGGTCATGTGTTTGTTGCAGGCTCACCCGGCTTGGTCGGCGCTGTCGTTTATTCCAACGATCAACTTTGAAGTGGCGGCACAGCTGCTTTACACCATCATCGATCCCCGCTTCCACATTGATCCGGCAAATCCCGACCGCAACTCGCGGTTGAAGGCCTTTATGGGTGTTGAAGATGCTTCACCGGGCATTCATAACGTCCGGGCATACCTACAGGACCGAGCAGAGCAGCGCCATGCTAATTTCGGCCGGGCAGAACTGCTGTTGGACACTTGGTGTGGTGGTTGGCGACACGTGGCAGCACAAGATGTTGTGGGTCCCCGCGACTTCTTGATGCGTATAGTGAAAATCAAGGCAGGTCATAAGGGCGAAGATGTTGCAGTGTTGCGGGCATCTCACGTGTTTCTACGATTCCTGCGGGATGTGTGGCTCGACCGGTTGACGGCTCCCCGAGAGTTCGGGCGGCGCGTTGAAAAGCTGGGCCGCAAGAGGACAAGCAAGGTCAAACGATCTGTTATGCAGGCGTGCAAGAGCTATACTCCGACGCTTTTCGTGCCGGTGCATTTCTTTGAGCGACCGGACGAGATCGGAGCCTGGATGGCGCATCAGGCTGTTGTTGCGCACCTGTATTAGGCGGTTTGACAGAGAGGCACCGCACGGGTAGTATGTCGATCCCCTCACGGTGTAATTGGGTGCAAGGATGCGAGAACTGACTGTCCGGATTCGATTCACAACGCCGTCTCTCGGCAATGTGAAGTGCTATCAGAAGATTGCGAATCTGGAGGGTAAGAAGAAGCGGCGAACCGTCTTCCTGCTCCCGAGGAACCACGAGGGAAAAGTCATCCTGATGCAGTCCTGGTGGGCGATCGTCATGCGGAACGCCGCTGACGTTTTGTGTCGTCACCAGGGGGTTATCAAGGATGTTCGGTTTTCGTTGGAAGTAGATGGAACACCTCGCCCCTTTCCGGCGGAATGGTTCCAACGCTTTTACGGTGAGGACAGATTCACTCCTCACGAGCAGTTTGCTGCTGGTGACGTAATCGGCGTTTCGTGCTTGGTGCCCGCTGCCATCGACGATGACGACTTTTGGCGTTTGATGAGTCTGGGCGGAGAATACTACGGGATGTCACCGTACCGCTCTGGAGAGTACGGATTTTTCAAGGTAGAAGGGATCGAAAAACGCGGACCCCAACCCGACCGCAAGATAGAGAAACCCGAGTCACATGACATCGAGGAACAGACACCGCACCAGGCGAATGAGACGATCGTGACAAGACAATAAAAATGAACGACTGCCGTTTGGGGACGACAGTCGTTCGGTGGTTCCGGCAGGCCATTGCCGTTGCTCGTGAAACAATAGTAGTGGCCTGCGCCACCTTCTGCAAGTCCCTCCGAGGATTTTGAAGGTATGAAGCAGGTACTGAAGTCCAACCGACGACCGATAGCACGCTTCGAGCGAAAGGGCTCGCGGCTGGTCATCAAACGGGTTTCTCGACGCATTCGCTGTATCGTTGAGAATCAGCTCACCTACAACTACGTCGTGCAACTTCGTGGTCGAGCTGCGAGGGCCGCAGGACGTGTGGTGGAAGTTATTCCCACCGAGTGCTTCGAGCTGGTCATCGACGAAGACAATGTGCAGCCCCCGCAGCTGATTACTGCGGCCGGGTATTACCCGAAGCTGAGGGCGGCTCTCGAAGACCACGGCTACAAGGTCCTTTTTACAGACAACACGTCCACGCGAGTCAAGGCTCAGGAGGCGATGTGGGACCGGATCGGCAACATTGAGTTGCGGTGGAAGCAGGACGAGGTCCTGCGACAGATCATCAACAACCCGTGTGGTCGTATCCAGTGCCCCACGGGATACGGCAAGTCCTGGCTCATCGCGGCTCTCTGCCGCATCTACCCGCGAGCACGCATCGACGTCACGACTCACTCGAACGACGTGATCGACATGCTCTACGGGGACCTGAGCAGCAAGCTGCCCAGCGTTGGCCTGGTCACCGGCAAGTCCAAGAAGCAGGGCGAGCGGGTGATGTGCTACTCCGGGAAGAGCCTGCATCACGCTGATTTCGACGCTGACTTTCTGTTTGTGGACGAGGTTCACGAGTTTGCGACGGCCGACTATTTGGGCCGTGTGGCCAAGTATAAGCATGCCCGTCACTACGGTTTCAGCGCGAACAAACCTGGTGATCGCAACGACGGTGCCGATTTCGAGCTGGAAGGGGCCTTCGGGCCTGTGCTCATCGAGATCCCCTACGAGGATGCTGTCGCTCACGACTGTATCGTACAGGTGAAGGTCCGGTTCGTGGACGTAGTCATGGACATGAATCCGTGCGACGGTAGTGAGGACCCAGTTGCACGACAGCGGTGGGGTTTCTGGCGGAATCGGACGCGAAACGAGTTGATCGCTGAGATCTCCCGCGAGTACGAGGACGAACAGGTATTGATCGTGGTGGACACTGTGGAGCATGCGTGCTTCCTCAAGAAACTGCTGCCCGAGTTTACCCTGGTTCACGGAGAAGACGGGCTGGATGAAGAGCGGTTCGAGAGATTCGTCAGTTGGGGCCTGCTCAATAACGACGAGCCCGTGATGACAACCAAGCGTCGGTTCGCGCTGAAGAGACAGTTTGAGACCGGCGAGCTGAGAAAGGTGATTGCCACCACTGTTTGGAATCGCGGCGTCAACTTCCGCAAGCTACAAGTACTGGTTCGTGCTGACGGCAAGAGTTCGCCGATCGCGGATGCTCAAATCCCCGGTCGGCTTTCGCGTTTGTCGGAGAACAAGAACTACGGCCTGCTGGTCGATTTCAACGACCAGTTCGACCCAACCATGATGCGGCGAGCATCGGAACGGAAGTCCCGCTACCGCAAGATGAAATGGGACATTCTGGAGCCGCAGCTCAAAGGGACGCGTTACGCTCAAGGAAGGTTGTTCACAGAATGAACGGGAAACTCAAGGGACGAAAAGTGAAACGAGTCCGGTCAACTCACTCGGTGATCGAGGATCTGTCCGGGATGATCAAGACCGTTTACACCGAGGCGTACCGTCGTCGGGAGTCTGCGATCAAAGGTCGCAGCAACTGGACGCCGGGGGATTGGTGGAATGGTGGAGTGGTGCGGGGGGTCAAGCGTCCCAACATCTGGGATCGCGCTGCCCGCTTCGTGTTGCAGCACCGGCTATCCGTGCTGCCGTTCGTATCGTTCGCCGTGTTCGAGTTCAGCAAGCGAGCCTTGCCGCGACCTACCCACTTGGTCAGCAAGCCGGTGCTCGAATCCTTTCGACAAAGCGAGCAAGACATCAAGCAGTCGAGGGAGTCTATCGTCGTTGCCTTCGACGGCCAGCGTCATGCGTTGGCCCTGGCACTGGACTGGTACGACGATGCCAAAGAACTGGGGATTCCATTTACCGACGAGGAGATCAAGAGACAAGTGCTACTTGACACTGGAGTCCAGATGTCGGCGCTGTTCCGCTACTGCCTTGCGGAGAGTGAAGGCCTGACGGACTTGGCCAGCGACTTGTTCACAGCCGCTGTCCTTCAATTCATGTCTGCCCCTAAGGCTTATGCCGGTGTGTGGGGTGAGTGGATTCCCGTGAGGTTTCGGGAAGAAGCGCAACAGCTCTGTCGCTATGAGAGGGAGAAGGTGTAATCATGGCTGAAGTAATCACCGAGCGAAGGGCTCCACTGACGGATCGCCAGATCGAATTGATGCTGGCTGTGCTGATTAGAAAGGAGTCGGCATTTCTTGTGGCTAAGTCGCAATTGACCACGGAGAAATTCGCGAGTCTCCACAGGGCGTACGCGGTCGTCTGGTCCGTCGTGTGTGACTATTACGACGAGTTCCGTCACATGCCAAGTGAAGACTACATCATCGGGGAGATCGAGTCGCGACTCGAAGAAGACCCCGACGCGATGTCACCTGAAGAATCCGCGATGTTGGACCATTATCTGACATGGTCTTTCAAACCGGTGCTGGAAGAAATGAAAGAAGGCGTCGCGTTTAAGCTGCTTCGGCGCTACTTGGAAGATCGTTTGATCGACGATGCGAGGCAGCAGCTCAACAGTTCTGCACACACTCCGGTCAACATCTTCGGACTGATGCAGAACTACTCAGAGCAGGCAAGCATCATCGGAGCGATCGAACCCAATCCGCTGAGGCAGCCGTTCCCGAAAGGTTGGGATCGTAACAACAGCCTGAAGGTCACCAAGATAAAGACCAACATGCCTGATCTCGACGATTTCATGTGTGGTGGACTGGGTGAAGGTGAAACCATGGGGCTTCTCGGTCCGCATGGGAGCTGCAAGACCACGCTGGGTGTGCAGGTCGCCTGTGAGTGGGCGAAGGCGTACCGCAAACAGTGGAAAAAGAACGGTCGGCAAGGTTTGCTGCCATTCGTGTATCTGTTCATCTACGAAGGCTCGGTGTCCGAAATGCGGCTCCGGGCCTTGTCCCATACCGGGCAGATCGCGAGAGACTCCCTGGAAATCGGTGACCCCAGGGCACTGAGTACGTCAGCCGAGCTGCGACGTTACGAGCGGGATAAGTTTGCTGCGCTGTTGCGGAAAGGCGACAGGGTGTTGGGAGAGCGAACCAGGTACAAGCTGGCTCAGGGTATTCTCAACGACAACTTCCGCGTCATCGACATGACCGGTAACGACACCGAGAACCCGGGACGTGGCTGGGGTCTGGTTGACGAGATCGCGGGAATCATCAGGGCCGAGGTTGAATTTCATCGGCGACGCGACGTTGAGCATCGTATCGGTGGTATTGTCATTGACTACGTGGGTGCCGCCGTCGAGCGGTACATCGACATGGCGCCGAAGGCATCGTACGACAATCTGAGGCACCTGCTCAGCAAGTTCCCGTTGCACGCAAAGAACAAGATTGCCATGACGTTCGACTGTCCGGTCATTCTGCTGCATCAGTTGAGCGGTGCGGCCAACTCTTTCACGTCGGGTAAGGTTCCCAAAGGGACGGACTCCGCCGAGTGTAAGAGTTTTCGGGAAAACCTCGATTGGAACATCATCGTGGGTAACCCGACCCAGGAAGGGCGGGCTCTGCTGGTGCTGGATAAGAAGCGGCGTGGTCCGGCCAAGCGGCCTGTGGTCATCCAGATCGACGGACGCTTTTCCTCTGTTCTGTCAACAGATGGAAGGTGGGTGCTCGACGGGCATACGGGCTCGATAGTGGAAGCAGCTGCGCTACGACAGATTACGACAGGATCTGGGAGGTCCAGAACCGAGGAACGCGATGCCTACGAGACGATGCCAGGAGACGACACTGATGCGCAGACGGCTGACATTCGGCGAGGCTCTGGCGGGAACATGTAAATGCAGCCATTGAACCCTACGTTGTTCAAGCTGTTGGAGTTGAGATTCGGTTCTGTTGACGTTGTGGCTCAGGGACAAGGGATCGTCTGGAGTCTGGCTGATCGACCTATCACTGCCAGCAGACGAGAGAATTCCCGGCCTGGTCGCCGGGTGATTCACTCCGGTGAGGAGTATAAGGTGAGCTGTCCCTTCTGTGGGGACTCGCGAAAGCGGCTGTACGTCAACCACCGATGGGGAGTCTTTGACAAGGAGACGCTGAGCTTGAATCTGTTTCTGGCTCAGTGCTTCAACGAGCAGTGCATGGACGGCCGCGATCGGCAGATCCAACTGCACGAGCAAGTGTTCGCACCAGCTCCCGATAAGCGTGGGGGCGGGCGAATGGAAGTCGCGGAAGGTAGACAGGGACCTATCGGCATTGCAGAAGTAAGACCGCCCGGTCCTGTGGTTCGCATGGACGAGATGGTCAAGAAGTACCCGTCCCACGACGCGGTGAAGTTCCTCGAAGACAAGTTCTACGATCCCGTGAAACTCGGCCGCGTCTACAACGTGGGTTTCTGCCCGCAGAGCCGGTATAGCCTTGCACAAAATCGCATACTCATTCCCATGTACCACGAGGGAAAGCTGGTTGGCTGGCAGGCGAGATACATTGGAGAACCACCTAATCGCAGTGTGCCAAAATTCTGGTCTTGTCCAGGGATGGCTCGCAGGCTCTTGGCCTACAACTTCGACGTGGCGGTCAAACACCAGACCGTCGTTATCGTTGAAGGCCCGGGAGATGTGTGGGGTTTCGGCCCGCAGGCGATGGCGGTGCTGGGTAAGACTATGAACCCGGCGCTTCAACGCAGATTCGTTACGGGCATGAAGGCGCACGGTCGTGGTCAAGTCGTCGTGGTCATCCTCGATCCGGAGCAGGACCCGCTAGAGAAAGAGAAAGGAAAACCACACCACATTGACAAACTGGTGGATCAGCTGCGACCAGCCCTGGGTCTCAACGTGTTCGGGATCTACCTGCCGATGGGTACGGACCCCGGAGACATGGAGCGGAGCTGGACGCGGGCGTTGATCCGTCGCGAGGCCAAAAAGAGAAAGTTACACGTCAGCTTTGCAAAGAGAAAGGTCGCATGATCGCACCATCGCGAGACATCGTCCGTAAGCAGGGCGGTACCAAGAAGAAACGCAAACCGGCCAAGGCAGCTGCGCGACCCACAGCTCCGGCCGCGAAGCCGGTGCGGGTACCAGCGGCTCCCCCGAAATTGCCGGAATGGGACCACGAGCGGGAGATGTTCCCGTTGACAGCACCAGGCATGCCCATGCCCGGCCCCGACTTCCTAGCCCTGGCAAAGTTCTTGGGTGACGATAGCACCACGGTAGAGGGTAAAGCCAAGAGCGCTCAGCTCACACTGGCTGATCCGATCCTGATTGACCTCTACAAACGGATGCTCTACTCGAACGGCAACCACAGTATGCGGACTACGTTGAAGGGCGACAAGAAAGTCACGCTTCGTGTAGTGAGCGGACACCGGTGGACGGCGGATGTGACGGGGCCACTGAGGTCACCCGTGATGATTCTGGGCAAGATGCTCGGCGAAGAAGAGGTCTCTCGCAAGCGGAACCTCTGCGGCAAGTCCGGGCAGCTGCTCAATGACGTCTGTATGGAGTACGCCAGCGACTCGCAGATGGCTGGCTGGTACGTGACCAACCTGCTCAAGACCTGTCACCCGATGGGGCCGGGCAACAGCATGATCAAGCAGAGCTGGATCAAGGAGTGGATGCCGATACTGCAACAGGAGCTGATGCTGGTGCGACCCAAGGTCATCTTGTGCCTGGGTGCCGACGCGTCCAAAGCGCTGTTGGGCAAAGAGTACTCGGTCACAAAGATGGAAGGGCGTATCATCGAGCACACGTATCCCATCAGTCGCACGGGTGGTGGGGATCTCAAGTATCACACGGCGTTGGTGATGACGATCACGCACCCGGCGGCCGTGCTTGTTGCTCCGGAGCTGGAAGACAAGTTCCGCAACGGAGTGGCCCGGTTCGTGCAGCTCACTGAAGGTCAGCGGTGGGACAAGGAAGAGCAGGGCCTGGACCACAGGCACGTGACTACGCTCGAAGAGTTGAGGGAGCTGGAGCAGGAGATCAGAGCGGATTGCAAGGGCAACCTGATCGGCATCGACGCTGAGTGGCATGGTCAGCATCCGCAGAACAAAGGGGCCTACCTGCGGAGTTTTCAGATCTCGTGGCGGCACAAGACGGCGGCGTACATCTCGCTGCGAGGTGAAGGTGGCAAGAAGATCTACGGCAGCGGTCAGATGAAGGAAGTCCGGCAGATTGTCCGTCGCATGTGCAAGGGGCGGCAGATCGCTGCTCACTTCGGCGACGCGGACATGGAGTTCCTCACTCACTTTGGTATCGACATCCGGGAAGGGTACCGCGTGCCGGACACCTGGCAGCAGTACATGCGGGATTGTCTCAAAGGCAAGGCCTGCGGGTTTGATACCGGCGGAGCCGCTCATGCTCTGAACGAGACAGACGACTTCAGCCTGACGTCCCAGTCGCTGCGGCAGACGACGGCTCCCAGGTACGACGTCAAGCTGTTGGAATGGAAGAAGGAGTATTGCAAGAAGCACAGTCTGAAGAACGAAGAGCTGGAGGGTTACGGCGAATGTCCCGACCGGGTGCTGGTTCCCTACGGCATCTACGACGCAGACGTGGCCAGACGACTGGCCGTGAAGCGGAAGAAGCAGTTGGGTAAGGATGGCTTCGGTAACAACTGCTGGGAACCGTTCTGGATGTACATGAGGCAGTTGCCCGTCGTGTTGGAGATCAATACCACCGGCGTGATGATCGACCGTAATCGCGTGGACGAGATGACCGACACGTACATGTCGGCCAAGGCTAAGCTGGAGCAGACCGTGAGGGATTGGGCGCGTTGGCCCGAGTTCAATCTCAACTCGTTGCACCAGGTGCGGGAGTTCCTGTTCGGCACGGAATTCAATGGGAAGGACCATGAACCTGGCCAGCCTGCGATACGCATTCGACCGCTCGGAGCACGGTCGATCGCATTGACGCCAGTACTAACTACCGACAAGCGGCCGATGCAGTGGGAGCACGTGGTCAAGGACGGGTTGCAGGACGAGAAGACGCCCAGCACGAACAAGACCAGCCTGGCGATCCTGGCTCAGAACAACCAAGAGGTCTGGCGGTATCAGAAGAAAAGAGACGAGGAGGTCTGCTTCGACTTCTCCAGGCAGGTCAGCTGGATCAGGGACCACCGTTTCATCTCCCAGGTGCTGAAGTCCTGCCTGCGGCCACCGATCATTGACAAGACAGACGAAGGGGATGAGGTCTTTCGCACGGACGACGAGGGCTACTATGTGTACGCAGGTGGTATCCCGTCAGCAATCTGCTCTGACGGCCGCATCCGGACCCACATCTACCCCACGAAGGAAACGAGGCGGTGGTCGTCAGCTCGGCCGCCGTTGCAGAACCTGGCAAAGCGGCGAGAGCCTGACTACAAGCGGATCTTGGGGGACTCTTACAAGTACACCCTACGGTCCATGATCATGTCGTCGCCGGGGAAGGTGCTCGTCGAGGCCGACTACATCGGTGCTGAGTTGTTTGGGATGGCGATGATGGCGGGCGATCCGCTGATGATTGAGCACGCCCAACGCAACCAGCTCTTAGAGAATCATTCGGACTTCTACGACATCCACAGCAACGTGGCGGTCTTGGCGTTCGGGCTGGACTGTGAACCCACCAAGGCGGGCCTGGACTCGCTCGACATGGTTCATCTGAGGATCGTGGCTAAGAGTGTGATCTTCGGGATCGCCTACGGCCGTGGAGCTAAGGCGATTGCATTGGCGGCAAAGGAAGAAGGCGTGCAGATCACGATCGAGGAGGCCCAGCGGGTCATCGATACGATCTTCGGTATGTATCCCGAGCTGCTTCCGTTCTTTCAGGAATGTGGTCAGCGGGCGCTTGGCCCTCGCTGGATGTGCGGCTGCTTTGGTGGATTCCGCCGGTTCCCGGTGGCCCGTGAGCGAAGCACGATGGGAGACTTCGAGCGACAAGCGCAGAACTTCCCGATCCAGGGCATGATCGCAGACGCGGTTTCCAGGGCTTGTGACCATCTCGATCAGTACCGTCGTGACATGGAGCCTGGTGACAACTTCTGGTTCAAGGTCGTACTCCAGATCCACGACGCTATTCTGTTCGAGGTCGAGAACCAGTATGCAGCCCGGTTGATCGACGAAGTGATTCCGCTCTGCATGGTTGACTCTGTTCCCATCGTCCCGACCCACCTCGACGGCACACCCAAAGAGCAGGCCGAGGTGTACTACCTGGGGGTGGATACGGAGGTCGGCGACCACTGGGGTGAGATGATGTATCCCGAGGCCATTCAGGGCCGTGGGATCAACCCGAAGTATGGCGGGTGGACCGCTGAAGACGGTGGTTTTCGGCACGTTCACAAGAACACCGATAGTCTCTGGATTGGCGGGGGATGGCGAGCTGACGCAGCCTAGTTCCGGCTACTTTTCGCGCGTCGATTTTGGTAGAATGTGCCTGCTCGGTGGCCTGGTAACCGAGACCGCACGAGAATAATTTGGAGCCTGCTTGGTGGCTTGGTAACTGGGACCCATTGTGTCTTTCAACCTGCTCGGTGGTTTGATAACCGAGACCAACCAGATCTGTGCAGGATTTGCAGCCCGCTCGGTGGCCTGGTAACCGAGACAGAAGCTGCGATCTGCGATCTGCGGCCTGCCCGGTGGCTTGGTAACTGGGACCCGGAGTTCCTCGGAAGGAGGAGAAAATGGAGAAAATTACAGGAATTGACGGCCTGGTTGCAGCTGCCATGGATAAGTACAAGCAGTACATCGCAGACCGCTTGGGGGCATACGAAATTCGGCAGAAGCAGCGACAGTTGCGTGGAACTCCCACGGTGTGTCTGCTCGGGCACGGTCGCAGCGGAAAGGATGAAGCTGCGGCACACTTGGGTAAGCATTCATCGCTCGGGTACATCGGCAGCGTGTCCAAGATCGTGTTGCCGCTCGTCGCACATGGTCAGGGGCTATCCCTGACCGATGCTTGGGACTTCCGGCACGATCACCGTAGCTTCTGGTATCACTTCTGCAACGGTATTCGTGAAGAGGACCCGACAATTCTGGTCAAGATGGTCTTGGGCCAGGCAGACATTACCACCGGCATCCGGGCTTACCAGGAGCTGGCCCACTGCATCGAGGAGGACGTGATTACCCACCCCATCTGGGTCAACCGCTTGGATATTGATCCCGATCCCACGATGGAATACGACGCTGGTGACGTCATCAGTCTCACGCCTCCGGCCCGATTGGGCTGGATCGACAACAACGAAGGAGTCGCAGAACTTTGCAGTAAGGTTCTGATCCAAGCAGCCGGTTTCGACATTACCATCAACCTTTAGCAGGAGACATGAACGTGGCCAAGAAGAAGCCAGCAGCAAGAAAACGACCGCCCGCTCAAGGTGCAGACCCGAAGCGACCGCCGAAGAAGCGACCCCCGGCAGCAGCAGGGGGCGGGAAACGAAAGCCGTTGAAGCACCGTCGTCGCGGCGACTATAACTACGCTGACCATGGCAAGGGAGGCGGTGGCTTGCCTCCGGGCGACCTCACTGTGAAAGAGAGTGCCAACGTCGAGTTGGTGCGGCCGGACTTCGATCACGCGGATTCCCTGATCTTCAGGATGCTTCCGGCTCTGACGGACGAATTCGAGGACCAGTCGGAGTGCAAGTACCTGCCGTACCGTAATTCGCTGGACCCGTACCAGTACACGGACTTCATCCGGTCCTACCCGGCGGCCAGGTACCTGGGCTTCGGTGATGACTGCTACACGTTCCTGCTCTACGACAAGGCTGTCGCCGCGAGGGAAGGTTATGACCGCAAGCAGAATCCCTACATCATTCTGTACAATGCGGTGGCGAAGTCGATCAAGGACAAGACAGCACCCAGTATCAAGTGGGTGGGTCTGATTCAGGGTGGAGACCGCGTGATGAACAAGCCGACCTTCCTGTACTTCACGCAGGGGTTGATCTTCAAGCGGGGCTCGGAGACCTACGTCGGTGCGGGCCGCGCTCCCAAAGGTGCCGGGACCAACGACAAGCCGCAGATCATCCAGCTCACCGTCTCGGCGGGCAAGTCGCTGGAGCAGCTGATGAACGGTGTGAACCCGGAGTGGGATGGATCGGAGAGCAACTTCGAGAAGGCCATGGAGTTCGGCGACGTCGTGCATCCGAAGTTCGGCCGCTTCGTGCGGGTTCAGAACCTGAAGAAGCTGGCGGGAGCCCCCGACGCATCTCTGGAGGACCAGACGTCCTGGGAGATGGGTGGAGATTCGTACGAGGACAAGAAGTCCGGCGACAGTGACTACAGGGGCTACGATGTCAGGCTCGACGACGTGTTCGTCACGAACGAGCGACGCACGAAGTTGAAGCCCACGCTCACCCCAGCAGCGTCCCAGGCGCTGAAGAAGTCGGTCGTGTGGTGGGACGATGTGTTGAGGGTGCCCACTCAGGACGAGCTGTGCCTGATCATCGCCAAGTCGATGCGAGGTGCCAGGGAAGTGCTGGAGTTCGGGTGGCAAGACCATCCGGAATTCTTCACGTCCGACGTCAATGCGGTGCTCAGCAACGCCGTGCAGGTGTTTGGTGGCCGAGAAGACGGAGACCTCGAATACGAGGACGAACCCGCCGCCCCGGCGCGGGATCGCCGCAGATCCGCCGTCGTGCCTCCGGCAGAAGCAGAGGGCGGTTACGACGACGAGTATGACGAAAACGAGGAGTACGAAGGCGACGAAGCCGAAGAGGTCACCGAAGCCAAAGAGGGCGCCGAAGCCGCTGAAGGTAAAGAAGGCGAATACGCGGAGGGCTACGACGACGCCGAAGACGGTGAGTACGAGGACGAAGGTGCCGAAGGTGCCGAAGCCGTTGCTGGCGAAGAAGAATACGGTAACGAAGAGTACGACGACGCCGAGCCCGCCGCCGATGAAGGCGGATACGCCGAGGAAGGTGCCGAAGAAAAGCACGAAGACGCCGCCGCCGGGGAAGAGCCCCAAGGCGCATACGACGGGGAGGACTACGAGGATGACCCCGCAACCGGGGGAGAATCCCAAGTCGATCCCGCCGCCGCAGACGACGAGTACGACGACCTCGAAGACGATTACCCGGACGCGGAATCGCAGGATGCGGACGAAGCTGAGATGGAAGCCGCGTTCGATGCGGCTAACGAGCGGTCATCCGCGCGTGCCCCGAAGCAGACGGCCAGGAAGAGACCACCGCGACCCGAGGGTCAACGGCCGCCTAAGAAGCCGCCCGAAGGGGCACCGAAACGGCAACGGCCGCCCGCTGCTGAGGGGGAAGCGCCGAGGAGGAGGAAGCGCCGACCTGCGCAACCCCCGACTCAGGCGGAAGCGCCGAAGAGGGGGCCACGGCGACGTCCGCCCGCGCCTGCTGAGTAATCTTAACTGGATGAAGACACACAGGCTCGCTCCGGCGGGCCTGTGCTGTCTCGCTAAGGAGGTTTGATGGCTGAGCACCGAAGACGTCGCAGTTCTGCCTGGGAAGACACAGGCAATGAGATAGAGTCCCTACCGTCAGGGACGAAGAAAGTGGCCAAGAAAAAACCAGCAAAGAAGCGGAAGCTCACCAAGGCACAAGCGCACGCCGCCGCACACGCCCCCGAGACTTTGGGCAAGACGACGTCGATGTATGTGAGTAAGCTGGTCGGCAGTGCCCAGAGGGATACGGGCGATTTGACAATCGCGACGCTGAAGGACGCGGGCAAGTTGATCATAGGGATTCCGTGTCCATCGTTCTCGTTCGAGTACATGGTCTGCAACACCGTGATTCCTCTGGAGAAGGTGATGCAGATCTATGGCGTGCGAGGTATCGGCAAGAGTGGGCTGGCCTTCGAGATAATGCGGATCTTCCGCAAGCACAAAGGCATCGGTGTCTTGCTGGAGCACGAAACGAAGTTCAATTCAGAATGGGCTTCCAGCATTATTGGCTGGGACGACCTGGGGTGCCTGGGCGTGATTCCTTGTGACGCGATCGATGAGTGGCAGTCGCACCTGCAAAAATCGATGAAGTACATAAAGAGGATAATGACCGGTGACTCCAAGACGCTGGGGGCTGGTCGCATCTTTCCGTTCCTGGCGATCGTCGATTCGATCATGGGCAAGACCATGAAAGAGACGCAGGCGAAGATTGAAGAGGTCGGGCATGCTGGCCGGGGATTCCCCATCGAGGCCATGAGCATCACGCGGTTCGTACAATCGTTCTCAGGTAAGCTGCGGCGTTGGCCGTTCATGCTGATCTGTATCAACCATCTCAAGGTCAAGGGTGGAGACACCGGCCCGCCGGTAGAGACTCGCTCGGGTGGCCAGACGATTGATTTCCAAGGCTCTTTCGAGCTGAAGATCAAGCGGACTGGTCGTATTCGTTCGGCCAGGGTCGATGGCAACAAGCTGACGATCAAGGCCGAGAAGAACAGCTACGGAGAAGACAACCGGCAAATCCCGGTCAACTGTATCTGGTGGAACGAGGAGTACGAGGACCCGGTGGAAGGTCTCGTCTCGCGACAGCAGACGCGGTTCGACTGGCACGGTTCGACGGTGCAGTTGATCCTGGACAACTGCGACGCGAAGAAAGGTGAGGTCTGGACCAACGCTAAAGAGGTCACCGGGCTGGTCAGGGACAGCGTGACGAAGGCCCATTCCAGGCTGTTGGGTGTGCCCAAGAAAAAGGACGCAGTGGATTACCACGTACTCGGGGCTAGAATTGCGAGGAACCCCCTCATGATGAGGGAGCTGCGGAACATGTTCGGGATTACGAGACGCAAGGTCTTCAACAACGATTCGGACTATCAGGATCAGATCCTGGCGTTGAAGAAGAAAATCGACACAGGAGGCACCAGCCGTGGCAAAGAAGAGACCCCCACCAGGTCTGGATGACCTCGCAGGCCCGACAACAGCTGATTTTCAGCAGCACCACACGGAGGAATATGAGTCATCGATCGCGAGCGTGTTGTGTCGGCATTACAAGATTCCGACCCAAGTCCGTAACCGGATGATGGATGAGCAGGAGAATCTGACGGGCGTGCGGGCACTCACCCTTGGGTGCTGGCATGAGCACTTTCCCAGCTTCCCGATTTACTTGGGGGCCGTCGTGATTCCGCACTTGCCGAAGGACTCGACCGTATCGAAGCTGTTTACGAGTTTCGGTCGGAGGAAGTTCATGTCCGAGTATGAGACGCTGCTGGAGAGTCGTCCTCCGTCTGCCGACAACATGGCCACGGGACTTGTGGTCCGCTGGCCACACCTTGTTGGGCCGGGGTCGGCTCCATCGGGGCTCGTGATACACAATCGTGGGATGGTCAGGGAGGTGCCTGGAGTGCGTATTCTTTGGACGCCGCCTGGCGATGGCGAACAGCTCGTGATCGAGCCGCTGTCGATTCTACTCAAGTCCATCGATTATCAGGCTGATGGTCGGGGGTGGGTTCCCGATTCCAGTGACTGATTCCGCGAAGAATAAATGGTTCGACTCGAAAGCAAAGCGGCGGGCGAAGATTCCGATACCCAGGCCGTTTGGCTTACGGTCCGAAGCCAGTGAGGAGCAGTGTCTCGCCTTGTTAGAGGCGATGCGAGCTGCCAAGGTGAAGACGACAACGCTAGTCCAGTTCGAGAACCTCGCAGGAATGCCGCCAGTCTGTAGATTGGGGCGGAATCTCAAGGTACTCTTGTCTCGGATGATGGAGCGACCCATTGTGGACTTCATGCGGGATGCGCTGTTGCCGCACGAGCTGGAGGCTCTGATTGGGTTGGCGTCAATGGCATCCGAGCACCAGGAGGTTGCTCAGTCGCTGCTCAACATCGACGAGCGGTACCAACTGGCTCAGGCCGCGAAAGGGATGTTTGACCTGGAGCGGAGGCAAGAAAGTGGCTGAGAACTCCCATAGCAAGTTGGTGGCGGAACCGAGAGTGTATCGGTTCTCGGCGGCGGACGACAAACTGCCCGGTAAAAACAGGCTCGTCGAGCTGCTGCTGGATCAGAACGATACCCAGCCCGTGGCGATCGAGAAGGAATCCGACGTGCTGCTGGACGGGAAGGGCCTGGTACAGAGCCGATATCGAATGACAAGCCCTGCACTCTCGCAGCTATGCAGCGTTCTGGCACCGGGATTGGTGCAGACGGTTCAGAGCCTGGCGGGGATGCGGAAGCGCACCAAAGATCATCCGAGCGAGACTTACTCGGTAAAGAGGGCCATCTCACTGCTGAATGACATGATCCGGGGCCGTTTTTCGCTGTTGGAGCGGGGGTACCGGTTCATTCTGGATCGGCGAAACAGGCGAATTGAGGGGGTGGTGGGGCCGAAGTATCGGTTCCTCTCAAACCTGGAGATGTACCAGAGGGCTGATGCCTTTGTGGGCCAAGTCGGATCAGGCGTGTTTTTCGAGGCGGCGCTCACCGGACGAAGATTGCAACTTCGGTACAAAAATGTGGCGAGAGCCTTTGCGCTTCCGACTCCAACGTCTAGGATGGAGCCGTACTTCGGCGGGTGGCATTTCTCCAACAGTGAATTGGGCGACTGCTGTGTCAAAGGATCAGCGATTCTGTTCCGACAGTGGTCAGGTACGATGGCGATTCAGCCGTACGACACCGAGACCAAGCTCGTTCACATACAGGGGAGGAAATTCGAGGATAAACTCCGTGACGTCTTTGCGACCGTGCAGACGCGCGTGGCCAAGATCCCTGAGTGCGAACTTCAACTCAGAAGACTCTCCGCGACTCCGCTGCGGCTCGGTGGGGAGAAGACAGAGTACGAGCAGAGGTGTTCTGAGATTGAAACAGCCCTAAAGAAAGGGGGGACGAGCGTTCGTGTTGCCGGGGACGCACTGACGAGAGCCATCGTGCATGGAAGCTACCGTGCGGAGACGATCACGGTTGGTAGGGTGATGACGGCCACTGAGGTTTACAGCCCGCATGCGTTGAAAGCTATCGGGACACGAACGGCTTTCGACGTGTACAACGCTCTGGGTTATCTGGCCCGGCAATACCAGCCTGATCACCAGGAAGCGATCGAGCAGATCGCTTTCAAACTTTTGACAAACCAGATTTCTCTCGAATGAGGAGCTTTACGACCGATGAGTACGAACACGAACCTTGCAAAGAAAGAGCAAGATGCCGCGATTGCCGAGATGAGTCCTGAGCTGAAGGAGGTTCACGAGGCAATCAAGAAAGAAGTGAAGAGTCTCACCGACGCCAACATCATGGCGAGATACCGCGTGGGCAAGCACGTCGCAGTCGTGACGGGGAACGAGCGCAAGTACGGGGAATCCGCCGTCGCCACGCTGGCGATCGCACTGGGCGGTACGGTCAGCGACACGATGCTGTGGGAGTATCGCCGCCTGGCGAACTCTTTCACCGAAACCGGGTTGAAGAAGATGATGGACAAGCAGACCCGAGGTGGTCGGTACATCACGTACAACCACCTGCGGCTCATCGCGAATCTGAAGCCCAACGAACGGACAGCGATGGTGAAGAAGGTCTTCATCGAAGACCTCACGACCGACGAGCTGGCAGCGGCCATCCAGAAGAAGGCCGGTGGCAAGCGATCGAGTGGCGGGCGCAGGCCGCAGGCTCCGAAGACGATCACCGCCGGTCTGAGTCAGATCGACAAGCTCGGTAGCGACATCCACAAGCGGATGACGATCTGGGACAAGGCAGTGTTCGAGAGGGCCACCAAAGGTCCTGCCGACAACATCGACGACGGCACGCTGAAGGGCATTCAGGTTACGCAGAAGAGTGTTGCCACGATGGTCAAGGATGGCGAGGTTCTGCTCGGGCGCCTGACGAAGGCCGAAGCCCGCGCGGTGAAGGTCATCGCGGTCAAGAAGGCACAAGGTGGAGCACCGAGGCGATCCACGAAGAAGGCAGCTCGCCGAAAGAAGAAAACGGGCGGGGCGGCAGCCAAGGTGGCAGCGGCCAAGAAGAAACGCCGTACGGCCCAACCGGCACCTGCATAACTTTCGACGGCACGGAGACTCGCAATGAAGCCGTTGACGGTATGCGCGTTGTTCTACGGAGACTACCTCGATCTTGCCCAGCGATGTCTGGGTTCGATCGGGGTCAGTCTCTCCGTGGGACACAATCACGTAGAAGAGTTCCGTTTCGGCTTGAACGAGGTTGCGAGCGACACCAGTGACTACGTGCGAAAGTGGGCCGACGAGTGCCACCGCACGCACGGCATTTCGAGCCACATCCTGGAGACGAACAAGAACGTCTTCAAGTACCCGCTCATGCGGCGGATGTTCTACGACGAACCGGCGATCGACACCGAGTTCGTGATGTGGTTCGACGACGACTCGTATTTTGAGACGCCAGCCTCCCCCAAGTGGTGGGACGACATGCTGGAGAAAGCCAAGACTCTGGAGATGATCGGCCAGTTCTGGTTGATACCGCTTCAAGGGAGTCAGTGGGAGTGGATCAAAGCCCAGGACTGGTTCAACCCGGAGGTGGGTCCGCCGAAGAACTACAAGGGCAAACCGCACTTTGAATTCTGCCAAGGGGCTTGGTGGGTGATTCGCAATGACGTGCTGAGACGCTATAACTGGCCTGTGCCTCGCATCCGTCACAACGGCGGGGACTCGATGCTGGGTGAGCTGTTGAGGCACCAGCGATTGCGAATGGGGCGGTTTTATGGTGGAGTACGCATCAACGCGGATGAGCGGGGCCATCACTCGAAGGCCAAACCCCGGCATCCACACGAGAACAAGGTCGGGTGGAACTACGAACCTGGTGAGACGCTCGACCTGAGTTTCCAGGAATTCGCCTATGAGAGGACATGGACCGGTCCCACACAGACGGATGACTCTGAGATCATCGATTTGTTTGAGGACTGAGATGCCTGCTCGGTGGCTTGGTAACCGAGACCCTCTATGGTATGGCTTGAAGCCTGCTCGGTGGCTTGATAACTGAGACCCACAGATCACTCATCCACAGCCTGCTCGGTGGCCTGGTAACCAAGACAGCGTCCCGCATCGCGTAGTTGGAGCCTGCTCGGTGGCATGATAACTGAGGCTTGAGCGATGAGCAGGCCTGCTCAGTGGCCTGGTAACTGAGACGTAATTAGGAGATTCGGTAGCCTGCTCAGTGGCTTGATGACTGAGACCCACAGATCACTCATCCGGCCTGCTCGGTGGCTTGATAACTGAGACGAGCGCAACGAGTTGACAGCCCGCTTAGTGGCTTGGTAACTGAGACAAGTACCCTCTCTTCTTGATTTGCGGCCCGCTCGGTGGCCTGATGACTGAGACCCAAAATACGCAGGTTCTAACATGATCATCGACGTTCGCTCAATCGACATCACCCAGGAGCTGGCCAACACCAAACCTGGCGATCCTCCTGTGGCGATCGTGGCCCGATTCATCGGGGAGAACCACGCGGTCAAGCCGAGCGCTGGCGTTGAAAACGTCGATGGTGCCCACTGGTCGATCCTGCACGACACGTTACCCAAGGACACGGGCGCGGTGCGATGGGGTGAAGACAAGGGTGGCACGCACGTCGCCGTGCCCATGTACGAGTATTTGATGGAAGATCCCGAACCCGGCACGTTGGTCAGGTTCGGTGTTCAATTCGGACTACTGATTTCCCGGCTCGCTGAACCCAAGCTCCCGCTGGAGCGGATACTCATCCTGCTGAGCAATCCGTTCTCGCGGCCGGACGGAGCTGTGGGCTTTGCCTTGTACGTGGGCGCAGCGCTGAAATCCCAGAAATGAAGGAACCGACATGAGTATTACCGTGGATACCGTAGACGGGCCGGAGCTTGTACTTCAGGCTCAACCAGAAGCTACCGCTCTGCACCCCCAGCAGTTGGGGAACGGTGTGGTCAAGTACTACCGGGCGTTCGCGAGGGCCGAGAAGGCCTACCGGATGACGAATGACTCGATCCATCTCAAACGGGAGATGCCGATCCTCTACGCTTATACCGGCGAGAAGACCGAGATCGATGGTCACGAGGAAGACGAGAGACTTGTCTTCGACATCTCCGTGCTGACTTTGGGCATCGTCGATCCGGACGTTGAGCAGCAGACCGCGAAACGCAAGAGGTTGCTTCAGCAGGTGCTGGGTCCGTGGAATAACCTCTACGTGGCTGAGTACACGAAGCAGATGCGAGAGCTGGCCCTGTTCGCTCGCAACGCTTGGACCGCGTTCAACCAGAGCCAGGTGGAGTTCACGCTCGCGGAGCCCGCCGAGAAGTTCGACGTGCTCGTGCAGGCTATTCACGATGCCTACGCAGAATTCGTGAAACACTGGGAGCCGCTTGACGCGTGTCTGAAAGGCGAGGCTGTTCCCGACCCCCTCCTCACTATTTCCGGAGCAGATGGGCAAGTGTCGCTCAGCTCCATTCTCGGGCTGGCAGGAGTGACGGATCGCGAAAAGATCGCCGAGGTTGGCAACCAGCTGATGAATACTCAAGCTGCTGAACTTCAGCAAAGGATGTTGCCATGCCTGGAACAGGTCGCGATGGCTGCGAATCAAGCGGTGTTGTTGCTCGACCAGAGAACACAGAAGTAGAAGACGCATTGGATTCTGTTGACGCCAATGCAAACGACCCGATGTACCCGTTTCCCAAAGACGGGTACCGGGTGGAACACCACGTGTCTGCTCCCAACGACACCATCACCCTTGTCATGTTCTTGACGATGCAGGGGAAGCCGAAATGGAGCTGGACGCTGAAGACCTGGAACAAGAACACGCCAGTCAACCGGGGCAAGTGCATGCGTCTGTACTGGCTCTTCATGGGCGTGGCTCACTTTCTCAACAGTGGCGGCCGTGCCGAGGAGCTGAACAGGCAGATCTTCGGTTTCATCCGGGGCAACGACGAAAACCGTGCTGAGCACGGCTTCTGTATTCCCCCGCCGGATCTGGGCCTGCCTGACGGGCTGGAACTGCTGACGACTGAACTGTGGGAGCAGGGGGATGACGACGGCGAGTTCACTCGCCGTGAATACGTTTTCGGGAACCTGAAGACCGGCGAGGCATTGGTCTGGCTCGAAGACGTGGACGTTCGCAAGACCACGCTCGGGGAACTCAACTTCGAGATGGCTGAAATGGAGGAGGTACTCAATGGCGAAGCTGCCGAGGTACAGCCTCCCGGGAGTGTTCAAGCTCAAGAAGAAGATACTGGAGGACCTTGACGTCATTGGGTTCCTGGACTCTATGCCTGCGGGCAACGAGTTCGACGAGTTCGTGGAGCTGATCCACGGCTTATTGCCCGAGGGAATTCTTTACGAGACGGTTTACGACTCATGCTTGCCACACGCGGGAGAACAACTCACACAGCGCACGCTGGTTGCTCTAACCTGGAGACTGGCCGGGAACGTACGGCGTCTGCGGCACGGGCATCCTGTTCTTCCGTGGGAAGGGCAGGATACCGAAGAATGGGTACCCGTGCAGGTGCTCGACGTCGGCGTGGCTTCCAGTCGCAGAGGGAAGCTCGGGGGGAACTTCGCGTTGAAGGTGCTGGCGGGGCAGTCTTGTCCCGAGGAGTTCAATCACTTCTGGACGACGGCATACTGTCACACGTTTTCCAGGTATCTCGGTTTCAGTCGTTATCACGACGGCAAGTATCCGCTCCGGGACGTCCGCGAGCTGGTCAACTTCAGGTTCTTGGCTCAGATCGTGCCCAATACGATCAAGCTGAGCTTGGACAAGATCGCGTGCCCTCCGTCCTACCGCGAATGGAACCACAACTACTTGAGGCGCCGCCTGCGGGAGCCAGGGGTGTTCGAGTGCCCCAGGCATTTCCCCCGATCGGTCAACTGTTATCAGTGTTACGTTGGCCAGGACGAGTGCCCGGTTGCCGTGCATGCAACAACATACTTCCGGCACGAGTGTCCCGAGTGCGGGAAGGAAGGCTGGTTCGAGGGACTGAGTGACACGGTCTGTGTGGACTGTAATGTTATCAACGCCATCAAAAGGAAAGACCGACGCCAATGACAACTTCACGTTTCACGAAGCCGAAGGTGTACCTGACCGGATACACAGCGACCAACATGGCGGAGATCAGACGGTATCTTCAGGACTCGGGGCAGGAGGATTTCATCAAGACGCTGCACCAGGCCGAAGAGCAAGGAGTCAGGCCAGCTGAAGCGCTCATCAGCATGTACGCGAAGCTCTGCTACAAGAGCCTGGTCGTGGGACACAACGCCAACATCAGCCAGGTGCGGGACATCCCCGGCAACATCGCTGGCTGTTTCAAGCAGGGGCATGGGTCGGTGTTCGAGCACGTGATGGTGAACTTCCTGGTCACCGACTGCTCACGGGTCTTCACCCACGAGCTGGTGCGTCACCGGATCGGCACGGCATTCAGCCAGACGAGCGGTCGTTTCTGTCGCATCGTTATCGGTGGCACCCAGATTATCTGGGACCCGATCCTCGACGGCTGCCAGGAGATCTTCGCCGAAGCGCTCGGTCACATTGAGAAGGCGGTCTACCTGGCCGAATGCAAGAAGGGCCTGCGGATGCCACCGGTTCACGACCAGGAGAACATGACGCCGAACCCCGAAATGTGTTTTCAGCGCGGTGGGGCAGATGGTGACGTGGTGGAAGGCACGGCTATTGAGTATCCGGATCTGATGTGGGTGCCGGACAACTCGTTCGACTTCGCCAAGCGGAAGAAGATCACGAGTGCCATCCGCCGCATCGCCCCCAACGGGCAGAGCAACGAGATCGGCTTCAGCTGCAACATCCGATCGCTGAGGCACACGATCCTGATGCGGACCGGGCGCCACAGCGAGTGGGAAATTCGTTATGTGTTCGAGCAGATCTACCTGCTCTCGAAGGAGAAGTTCCCGCTGCTGTTCACGGACGCCAAAGAAGAGGTCGTGGATGGCCTGATCGAAGTCACCGGGATGCGGATGCAGCCATACGAGGTGGACATCACCGCAGTCAGCAAAGAGGACTTTGCAGCCGAGGCGAAGCGGCGTGGATTTCAGCTGCATGTGAGCGATGGTGTGAGCGCTGCCGTTGGGGCCAGACCGGACGTGGTTGGTGATCCCGGTCGCGAGGAGCAGGGTGCAAAGCCGTGACCCAGCGCATCGAAATTACCAAAGGCGATGACGAGCGGTACGACATCGTTATCACGGGCTTCGCGGTATTCGGCGGAGCGGGCCGCCTCGAAGTCAGGGCAAAGGACGATGCCGAAGTCGTGAAGGCCGTGGCGCATTACCTCGGTCTTGATCATTCAACGCACAGCCGACATGAATGTCCGGTCTGCAACTTTGCGAGGGACATCATTCCATGAGAAAATGCTCGGTTGCCGTGATTGTTCACGGCACTGCCAATCAGGTCCTGTTCGGATACCACATAGCCAGAGACGGCTGGGAGTTCCCGGGTGGGAGCGTGGACGATGGCGAGACCATCAGAGAGGCCGCGTGCCGCGAGCTGAAGGAGGAGACGGGCATTGAGGCTCGTCCTGGTCAGCTCCACTACGAAGGCTACGTGGACGGAGAGCCTGATTGGCTGTGTTCGGTGTTCAGGCTCCGGATAGAGACAAGACCGGTCTCCGTGCAAGAGGAAGGTAAGCACCTCGAATGGCAGTGGCTGTACTACGTACCCTCGTGCCTGACGGGTGCAGCGGGGTTGGTTATCGAGGATCTGCTGAAAGGGGAACTCTTTTGCCGAAGCTGACCTACAAGAAGTATAGCCCCCGAGCGCCGGAGACGCTTATCGTCATCGACCACGCGAATGAAATACTGGAAGAGTATGCCCGGCAAGGACTCAACCTCACACTGCGGCAGCTCTATTACCAGTTTGTCAGCCGGGACCTGTTCCCGGACGAGTGGGCCGATGCTGATGGTATCAAGAACCGGCAACAGAACTATGATCGTCTGGGAACGATCATCACGAAGGCGCGCGACGGTGGCATGATCGACTGGGACTACATCGTGGATCGTGGGCGAGAGATCTCGGAGTACCCGCACTACGATGATCCGACGGATTTCATCAACAAGCAGATGGGTCGATTCTTCCTTGACATGTGGGAAGATCAGCCGAAGCGCGTGCATGTTTGGGTAGAAAAAGATGCGCTCAGTCAAGTCATCCAGTCGGCCGCTGATCCTTTCGACGTACCAACTTTCGCGACCAAGGGCTACGCATCGGCATCATCCTTGTGGTCCGTGGGACACAAGGTTTTCCTCGAACATGCCCAGCGGGAGCAGCAGATTGTGATCATCCATCTGTCCGATCACGACCCTTCGGGCATCAACATGGGCGAGGACATCCTGACGCGGATGATGCAGTACTGCCGCCGGTCAGAAGCGGAGCAGCTGTTGTGTACCGTCGAGGTGCATCGCCTGGCATTGACGATGGCCCAGGTGAATCAGTTCGAGACGGACGGCACCCCACTGCCACCGAACCCGGCCAAGCAGACGGACCCCAGGTTTGCCGACTACGAAGCGCAGTTCGGTGCGACCAGTTGGGAATTGGACGCGATCGATCCACCGACGCTGGTGGCTTTGATCACTGCGGCGATCGAGGAGCATCTCGATCAGGACCTTTATAATGCTCGGAGGGAGCTGGAGCAGGATTACCGTGAGCAGCTGCGCGGTGTGCGGGATCGCTGGGACGACATCGTTGAACTTTTGGAGGAATAACCGACATGGCCGAAGAGAAGGAACACTACGAGTATGTGCGTGCCCGGATCTGCTGCGGCGAGCTGAGCTGGGAGTACCAGATCAAAACACCTGGTGCTCCCCAAGGTCGCATGTCGCACGACGAGGACGTCTCGGACTACACAGACGACGACATCAAGCAACTCACTCGCGACATGCTGGACTGCCCGGACGACCAAGAAATCGAGGTGATTTGGGAATGAACTGGTTCAAGAAGCGCTGGAAACGATTCAGGTATGTGGTCTACATCGACGGCGATCCGTATCTGATCCGCTACCGGATCGTCTCGACGCCATGGTTCAAGATCTACTTGCACCACATCATTCGCAGCGATCGTGATCGCTATCTCCATGACCACCCTTGGGATTTCTGGATCTTCATCCTGTGGGGTGGCTACTGGGAAATCACGAAAGAAGGGGAGAAGCAATACCGCATGTTTTCTTGGCGGCGCAAGAAAGCAACGGATCTGCACCGCGTGGTGCTGCGAAAGAAAAGTTGGCTCGTCGAACACGAGTCGCCGCCGCGCCGTTGGCGGGCACAGGGGGATACCACCTACCAAGAGTGGTGTCACCGGACCATCAAATGCTGGACGCTGGTGTTTGCTGGACGCAGAACCAGGGAATGGGGATTTCAAACTGATCAAGGATGGGTAACATGGCAGGAATTTCACAAGACGAAAGGGTACGACTCTGATGGAAACACTCGCACTGATCAAGAACACGATCGCCCAGGACGGTCTGGCCAAGATCCGCTCGCCACACCAGCAGAGGGTGGACGCATTCATGCGGGGAATCCCTGGCCAGTCCGTCCCGATGGGCGGCCCGAAGATCCCCGCAGCGACAGTGAGGGAGCTACGGGCACGCCTGATGCTTGAGGAGACCTTGGAGACCATCAACGCCATGGGCGTGGAGGTGACTTTCCAGGGTGTGGCGGCCATGGACATGACGAAAGGGCAGGAGTTTTCGACGCAGATCAACTTCCCGTCCGACGACATCGAATGCGATCATCAGGTGATGGAGCATTCGTTCCATGCCAGGGCGATCTCGCTGATGGGGCCTCGCGGCGATAGCTACCTGCGGGAAGTGGCCGATGGCTGCGCCGACGTCAAGGTCGTCACTACCGGGACGCTGACAGCCCACGGCATCGCTGACTGCCTGTTGCAAGAAGAGGTTGACCTGAACAACCTGCTGAAGTTCGCCGAGGGGCACAGCATCGATTCAGGTGGTAAGCTCGTCAAGCCACCGAATCATCCGCTGCCCGACATCCAGGGCATCCTCGACGCTCAAGCTCCGTTTTGAAAAGGGAAACCGAATAACCATGCTCCAGTTACGACCGAAGGGGGGCGGGGGCGGCACGGTCAACGTGTCGTACGCCCCGGCCCGCGACATTGCCTACCTGTACCCGAACGTCGTTGAGTCTGTGGAGCAGATGCTCTACCAGATGCGACATCCCGTGATCAAGAAGTGGCTTTCCGACGAGGGGATCACTGAAGAACAACTCGCCGACGCGGTGCAGAAGTTCTGCTTGTTCTTGAACGCGGCCCACCAGAACCCAGAAGAAGGTCCGGAAGACGTGATGGAGCGAGTCGGGTTCTTGGCGACCGCCGGGCCTGCCCAGGTCGCGATGATGTTTCTCATTGGCACAACCATGGCAGGTACGTTTTTCAAAGCTATCCGCGACATTACGAAACTGGGCAGCGAGACTTCTACCATTGAGGTTCAGCAGTTGTTACAAATGGGAGAACGCGTGGCTGCCTACGGGGCAGCCGGGCCGATCGGTCGCTGGTGGATTCGATTGAAGAGGCGGATCTTTCCGCTTCGGAAGTATTACACAATTGGTGGCAGGTAAACCTGTGGAGGAACTTGATGGTTACAATTCCTGTAAATCGTCGCTTCAAGGATCTTACCGGTCGAAAATTCGGCGGAACGCCCAACTGGTGCAGGAAGCGTGGAATAAAATGCGAAGATGGAGCAAAATCTTTCTTGAATGGTACGGAAAGCCTCTCCCGTTGGATTATCTCGTCTTTGATTTGGAGACAACGGGTCTGAAGAGGGATTGGCACCTGCCCGTGGACATCGGGCACACGATCGTCCGCAACAAGAAAGTTGTGCATCAGGGGAACTTCCTGCTCAACTGGACGGGTTACCCCGGTGTGGAGCGGGAGCGGCTTGTGGCTGACCTAAACAAGGTAGCCGCAGCGATGCAGGCCCAGGGGAAACCCCACCATTACCCAATCGAGCGGCTGGAAGCAGAGGGCAAGGACCCGTTCGAGGTCCTGGTCTTCTACTACCAGCTCTTCACGAAGAACCGCCGCGCCGGTGCCAAGTTCGTTGGGCACAATGCCCTGTTCTTCGACGCGGTGATGTTCAGCCACATCGTCGAAGAGGCCACCGAGCTGGTGTGGGAATTCAAACCCAACGAGGTCTTTGACACTGGCGTCATGTTCAAGATTACACAGGGGGGTTTGGCGCCACGCCCGGACGAGAAGTCGCTCAAGGAGTATTTCCTACGCGCCAAGAACGCTTACATGAAAGGAGTCAAGTGGAACATCGAATCATGTGTTAAACAGTACCATCTCGCGGAGAGATTTGGTCTTGGCGAACTGCACGGAGCGGCGGCTGACAGCTATGTTTCTCATCTCTTGTTCGAGGAATTGCGACATGACTACGAGCTACAGGACAATTCCTAACTTTCCAGACTACAGAGTCGGTGACGATGGGACGGTCTGGTCCCGGAAAAATAATCGATGGGGTATTGGTCCGTGGAAGAAGCTGCGGCTTGTCCTTCGCGATGGGCGTGTGACCATTTCGCTGCACCGAGATGGAACACAAATCACCTGCAAAGTGCATCATCTGGTGTTGAATTCTTTCGTTGGACCTCAGCCAAAAGGGAAAGAAGCGCTTCACAGTAACGGGGATGCTTCAAACAATCGATTTAGTAATTTGCGGTGGGGCACCAAACAGGAGAATTGGGAAGACTCTTTGAAACACGGCACGGCCCTGATAGGTGAGAAACATCCCGGGGTTAAATTGAAATCGCAGGAGGTACAGAAGGTTCGCAGGCTGTATGGCAGTGGTTGCCGTACGCAACAGTCGTTAGCAACGGAGTTCGGTGTGTCTAAAACCTTAATCGGCCGCATCGTGCGGATGGAGATGAGAAAACACGAATGAGTGACGAAACCACCATGCACCTGAAGTTGAAGCCTGGCTACTGGCTGTGCATCGACCCAGGTAACGTGAAGAGCGGGTGGCTCACGTGCATTGAGGACGAGTCTGTCATGGGTCACCTGCGGGTCGTGAGATCCGGCATTGACCCCAACCGTACGATTCGCCGCGCAATGGCTCAGCAGCGAGAGATGCAGAAGGAAGTCACGCTGTTGATGGAGTGCCCGAAGCCGAGGGGCCAGCCCACCTCCGCTGAGGAGATGGAAACGCTGGTTGAGATCGGTCGTACCATGCAGATGTGGCGGGGACCTTGGTCCTATATCTTCCGGCAGGAGGCCAAGAACGGCATCGTCGGGTTTGCGCAGGCCAAGGACAAGCATGTCAGCCAGGCGCTCAAGGATCGTTTTGGCGGCGAAGCGATCGCGGTTGGCGGTAAGCGGTGCAAGAAGTGCAGCGGCACCAAGGTGGTCGGCAAGACCCGTTGCCCAAGGTGTCTGCTGGGCACGAAGACGAACAACGACTGCGAGCACTGCGACGGTGGCAAAGACAAGTCGGTCTACGAGAAGGAGACCTGCCTTGAGTGTGAGGGATCAGGTTGGCACGAAGGGCGTGGTCCTGGACCGCTGCACGACATGAGCGCACACAAGTGGGCGGCACTGTTGTTGGGCTGCTGGTGGCAGGACAGCGAGCAGGTCCCCGTACACGACGTTGCCGGTAAGCAGCCAGTGAAGAAGAAACGAAAGAGGAAAACCCGAACAGGAAATGTTGGTGCATGATGAAACCATCAGAAGTGCTAGCAGCTGAGGCGTCAGGTAGGAATTTTTCCTGCATGTTCGGGTGCTCCGAAAACGAGTGGGGTGCTGAAGCCATCCTCAACTGGTTGGTCCGACACGGCGACGATAGCTGGAATGCGGAGTTTACGCTGGCTGAAATTAAGAAGAACCTGCATACAGTGAATGTCAGCGAGTCTGACTGGGAACAGGCTCTGTCCCACTTCCACTCAATGGGCAACTGTAACTCGATCAAGGACCATCTCGCTCGCGCTGGTGAGGGCAAATGGCGAGTCGATAGTGGCTTCATTCGACGGGCAATCCGACGACCGAAAAGGAGTACTGTCGAATGACGGACATTGAAGGCGTAGGCGATCACCAACAGCGGTACGAGATCTGGGTGCGGATGGACGGCGAGAAGGAAATGGTCCGTATGGGCTGGGCCGACGACCCCGCACCGCTGATCGGCGAGGGCAAATCTGCGCAGCAGATCTGGTATGTTGAGGTGCGTGACCGAGAGGACAACGACAAAGTCGTTGATACCTGGCGGCGGCCAAGGTCTGCCAAATCTGAAGAATGGTTCAGAAAGCAGAGAGAGCAGGCCGGGTCGAGCAATGGCAGATCCGCAGCCCGGGTGGCTAAGAGCAAGGCGAAGAAGAGGCGGAAGACCACGAAGAACTCCCGCAAGCGAAATCGAAAGTGATCCTATTGGCGACAAACGAAAGGGTTGATCCAACATGGCCAAGAAGAAGGCTGCGGAGAAAGACGAGCGGGACAAGATCATCAAGATCTCACTGACTGAAGCCGAGCAGAGGACCATCCGTATGGCGGCGGCGAGCAACAACAAGTCGATGGTCGAGTTCGCCCGCGACGCGACGCTGACGGCGGCCAAATGATGCGCAGGAGTAACCACGAGACCTGATACGGAAAGGTGCCTGATGGCCAAGAAGAAAGCTAAGAAGAAACCCACCAAGCCTGTCTTCACTGTGAAGACGGGTGACTGCATGAAGCTGCTGGGTACTGACGTCATCGACGTGCAGCTGGCGTTCGCTGATCCACCCTTCAACATCGACTGGAAGGGGTACGACAAGTATTCCGACAAGCAGTCGCCTCAGTACTACATCAGCTGGTGCTCGGAGTGGATGCAGCTGATCCACAGACGACTCGCGGATCATGGCACGTTCTGGCTGGCGATCGGCGATGAGTTCGTCAGCGAGCTGGACGTGCTGGCCAAGAAGATCGGGTTCCACAAAAAGTCTCACGTCGTCTGGTACTACACCTTCGGTGTGGCGTGCCCCAAGAATTTCGCTCGGAGCCACACACATTTGATCCGGTACACGAAGCACAAGACCAGGTTCACGTTCAATGCGGACGACAAGAACCTGCGAGTACCGTCAGCGCGTCAGCTCGTGTACAACGACAAGCGTGCGAACCCTAAGGGCAAACTGCCCGACAACACATGGGTGCTCAGTCCGTTTGATCTGCACCTGGCGTTTACGTCGCAGGAGGACACATGGCTTGAGTCCCGAATCTGTGGCACGTTCAAGGAGCGGCAGCAAAGGGGAGCGTACCAGGAGCAGAAGACTTGTCCTCAGATGCCCGAGCCGATTATGGACCGGATCATCACGGCCTGCTCGAATCGGGGCGACCTGGTAATTGATCCGTTCCTGGGAACCGGAACCACGGGAGCGGCGGCTGTCAGGCTGGACCGAAATTTCTGGGGGTGTGATATCAGCAAGAACTATGTGACCCGAAGCAGGGCACGCATTCGGAAGGCTTTCTCGTGAGCAGTAGTGGCTATGCACATAGCGTTGCGGGAGTGAAGATCCAGGACTACCTGGAGGTCACCGAGAAGAAAGAGACGCGGGAGAGTTTCAGTCCTGATTGGGGCAATAAGGTGGGGGAGTTCGAGACGATCCAGTACACGTACGTGTTGTTTGGCAAAGAGATGCCGATCGTGCATAAGGAGTACCCAGATGGCGGAGCGTACTCCGCACCCAACAAGCGGTATGGCTGGAACATGCGGAAGAACTTCTGGCACTGGATGAGCGAGAACGGTTTCAACGAGGATGAAGATAACACGGTCTGGTGTGATCACGACTATGCCGAGTCGCAGCCGGTGTGTCACCCGGTGGGCATCCTCGGTGCCGCGCTCAAGACGTACTCGTCCTCGGACACCTACAAGGGGGTTATGTCGATTTTCGAGGAGCTGAAGCAGCAGAAGCTGGACAAACTGGTCGAGAAGGCCGCGAAACGGTTGCAAAAACTTGGCTGTACAGACCAACCTGCTCTCTACTTGTACGCGAAATGCGGTTAGACTATCACGCATGTCAGAAATCACGACGTACGACCCAAAGCGCTGCACCACTGCTGGCCAGATCCGGCAGATGGGGTTCCCGATCCCCGAAGAGATTCCGGACAATGCGTGGGTACCCAACAAGAGCATCAAGACCCAAGAGTTCGCTACGAACTCCAGACGGGGTGAGAACACCTCTGTGGTTTTCGAGATGGCTCCCTTCAGGCTGGGGCTCACGCGGTATGTGGTGCAGGGCGACAAGATCGTGACCGAAATTGTCAAGGAAACCAAGGATGAAAGACGACCAGCCATCAGTTGTTCCCGACCAGGAGAAACCCACCCCGTCTTCTAGTAATACACTCAAGCCGGTGCCACCAGAGCAAGAACCGGCCGAGCGCACGGACGAGGAACTCCAGGCGATTGCCGAGAGGTCGCAGAAGCTCGCGGAGAAGGACTTCCCGGTCCAGAGCTGCTGCGTCACACTCCTGCTGGCCCGGCAGCTGTATTACGCCGGGTTGCAATCGCTCCGGGATCGAATGACTGAGCTGAAGCACACGCCAGAGGATGGCATCGAGGCTCACCTGGTCAAGTCGATGGCGGAAGCGGCCAAGGGGCCGTTCGAGCGGCAGACGATCATGGACAAGCTCTCGAAGCACACCATGTCCTGGTTGGCGGCCACGATCGCCTCGGAGAACGAAGCCGAGCGACGACGTATCAAGGGGGACGAGGAGGTCTTGGATCAGCACCGGCGGGAGCAGGAAGTAGACATCGGGTACTGCTGGGATCACCCTGACGGCCCAGAGCTGAAGACGCTGGGGCGCAAGCGCACCGTGGTCTTGGCTGGTATGGGCGGAGCTGTGAAGTACCTGCTCGGCCTCGCTGTGAAGACACTCAGAAACACGAAGGCTAACGGGCCGACCGCTCCCGCGCCCAGCGCCATACAACTTGTGCTGGATGAGAACCGAGATATCACGAAGAAGAGGGGTGGGGCTACATACCGCACGATCTCCTACTCCCGGTGGAATCGCAAGCTGACGAACGGCGGACAGACCACGAAGATTTTGCAGCCGTTCCTGCGCAACATGAGGAAGATGGCGATCGACCTGTTAATCATCGACGATCTGTCACAGGTCATGCCCCCCGGTATTGTGGGGGCCTCTGCGCCACGGGTGGCCGGTCAGGCTCTACGGCATCTTCGGCACTGGGCCGATGAGGTTGGCTGCGGGATCTTGGCTGGACTGCCCTTGCCCAAGAGTCAGTCGGTTCCAGACATAGGCAGCGACAGTGACTTTGAGCAACTGGAAGTCTACTCGGAGCTGAGAGCGGTCGAGTTCGAGGAGGGACCCTTTGACGAAGACTACGAATGGCCGACGTATACAGTCCGTATCAACAAACTCGTGGCCGCCGAGCTGGTCGGCCGCCACATCATTGATGGAAGGAAAGCACCCGAATGATACAACCGACTCCGCTCATCGTGGGCTACACCACGAAAGTGAGAAGCCCCTCGACTGTGCGCGAACATGTTGCCGCACCGCCGATGCCGGGATCGATTAAGAAGCCGGATTCGATCGCTGCGTGGCGACAAGAGAAGCTCCCCGGGGAGTGGGACAAGTTCGATCGGCTGGCCCAGTGGGTCAAAGCCACTGGTGCCATCGATCACGTCGTAGCTGTGGACATCCACAAAGGCGAAGTCTTCGACAGCGCGGAGTTCATCTATGGTCCTGACGACGCGAGTCCTGGGGGACAGTTCGTGGCCTGGCTGCTGAAGTCGTACCCAGGATGTTTTACGAAGCATTGGCCCACCGGAGAACAGGGCATCACGTTCTTTGGCTTCAACCCCAAGCCGCTGCTGCGGATCGCCGGGATGAACGCCATTCGTGACGAAATGGACGTGCCGTTGGGCCTGTGGTACGCCAACGATCAGTGCCTCGATCCCAAGGAGATGCTCCTGGAGACCGAGGTCAAGAAGCTCATCACGGTCAGAAAGCTGCTGGAAGAGAGCCCGTTGGGTGGTGTGCCCAAGATCGCGGCCGACTACCAGCCGCACGTGGACCCCGTCGAGGATGTACGATTGGCCTGCGAGCTGTGTCTGCGGTATCAATTGATCCCGCAATTTCAGACAAGCCAGCTCATCGCGGTCATCGACGAGGGCCTGCTCGACAGAGACGAATACCCCGTGGACGAACTTCCCGATGGTGACAAGGGGAAAGACGGTAAACTGGCCGTCGCTGGCGACGATTCGGAATACGACGAAGACTCGCCACCGGAGAAGCCGCCGAAAACTAAGAAGAAGATGGCCAAGAAGAAGAAGAGAGCCACCGCGAAGAGTTGATGCCTCTGAGAGAGTCGCCCGAAAGGGTCGGCTCTCTCTTATCTATCACGGAAGGTGACCACAGCGATGGATCGCCCCACAAAACCGGTTGGAGTGACCTATGCTGGCGAAGGCTTGGCTTCAGCGAATACGGAGGTGGTCCGCAAAGCGGTCAGTGCCGCCGCTACACTCAAAGACCTTACCGAGGAGTACCATTTCTACTCACCCGCCCTGCTGCACATCGGTGTGCGACTGGCGGGCATCGATCCGTACGCGGATTGGCTGGCTGAGCGGCACGTCGAGGTTGGCCGAATCTCGATTCGCTTCAACAAGCCGATTTTCAAGGGCATGAACCTGGGAAAAGATCTCGAATGGAACTACGTGCTGTATGGCATGCCGAAAGAACACTGGAAGACCTTCAATGGTTTCATGGGGACGTTGTCGTTCCACGACACCGACTACGGCTTGCTGACCCGACTACGCACGCAAGAGATCGACATCGCCGACCCACTCTACTTCGAGGGGGTCACGATCCTTCCCGCTACGTGCCCCACGGTTGCCGTTACGGTGTACGCTCTCGACACGAACAAGGGTTGCACCTACATCAGACTTGGGAGTCACCCGCTATTAAATCCGCCGCAGGTGACTCGTTCACAACAATCATTCGACGACACGTGCATCTTCGCTCACGAACTCCAGACGGGGGACAACCCCAATCCATACGGCCGGATCGAACAGGCTCAAGGCCCCGACGTACTGGAGCGAGAGATCCAAGAGCGCGTTCGCAAAGCAAGGACCAAACCCGATGAAACTGACACTGAGTCTTCCCCAGGAGGGCATTGACGCCAAGATCAAGGCTTTCGATGTCGAGGGCAAACCGATCTCAACGACCGTGGCCCGGATTGAGATCGAGCCCATGTTCTACAGGTCCGACGCCGTGCCTACCGTGCTCTTCGGTGTCGTCAAGGGTGGCGAGGGTGGTAAGAAGGAGGGCCAGCGATTCTCGGTGGGCTTGTCAGGCACCACCGGCAAGTGTGTACTCAAGAGTCGTGCGGAGCCGGTGAAACCGAAATTTGACCGTCCCGTCGAAGCCGAGACGCCACCCGTTGAAGAGAATGACGAGGACGAACAAGAAAACGAAGCCGACGAGGACAAACAGCAGGATCTCGTGGAGCTTCCTGACTCGGAAGAGAAATGACATGAACCAGCCGATTATCCCTACGAATCTGAACTGCGCTCACACCTTCTTCTCCAAGGAGATCTGGGACAAGTCTGACACTGGAGATTGGGTCCGCAGCGATGAATCTGACCCATCGCTCAACACCCAACTCGCGGACTTTACCGGCCGCATGTTGGCGCAGATCACGTTCGTTTCACCTCCATCGCTGACGGCATTCGTGGATAAGCCGGGCAACCGTGTGTACGTGTTGGCCGTCTCCATCCTTTACGTGCCCGCCACGGAGGGCGAGGTCGATGGATAGGTTGGATAATCGGTCGGCATTCACCAAGCTCCTCGATTCGCTCAGCGCAGAAGCCGCTGAGCGGGTTCCGGTGTTGCAGACGGCCGATGTTGTTCATGCTGATGACCTAGAAAAATATGACGCTGGGCCGGTGTGGCATCTGGTGATGATCCCGCCGGGGGAGCTACCTATTCGTAAGAGCTTCGACAGCCCGGGAGCGATGCGCAAGGACATCGAGAAGTGTCAGGCGGCAAAGGACAAGGGCGGCGATGCTGGGCGTACCAGGTTCTTCATTATCTTCGGCTGCGAGGCCTTCGTGACCAAGCCTCCCTTCCCGCACCTCATTCATCCCAACGGTAAGGCCTTGGCACTTTACGAGAAACCACGGCGGCTGGAAATCGCCCAAGAAGGATACAGCGGTGATGAAGAGATGCGGGCTATACTAGAGGATGAGGACGAGACCGGGGAAGAAATTGATCTGGACGATGATAGCACCGGAGTTGAGACAGCCGCCGACGAGGGAGCGCCGGAAGCCGACGACGGAGAGGAGCCCGAGGGCGAAGTTGATCGCGATTTGGGCGATGCCGAGATGGCAGCGTCCTTCGTCGGGGGTGACGAATACGAGGACGAGGACAACGTATCCGACGAAGAACCCGTCTAAAGAACACTGGTCTTCGCGCCACAATACTTGGTGTGCCTTACGCGTTCAGCACCGCGTGAGGATTGCGACGTCAGGCCGCCGGTCTGACTTATTTCGTTAGATGGGATTCAAAGAAAGGAGCACTCGCTTGGAACCAACAGACTATGGCTAAAAGATTCTTGGGGTCGCGACAAGTCGATCGAACGAAGAAAACGAAGGACGGGAAGATTCTCGTCAAATTCCGCCGCAAGAAAGCGACGGACGAGCCGGAAGGCTGGGTGAAGATGGAACTTCAAGAGTATAAGGACCAAGTGCGTCATGTAGCGTGACGCACCCGCATTCACCCAAGAAAGAAGGTGCCGTGATGAAGACCACACTCGACCGGAAAACGAAGGACATTCTCCGAAACCTGGAAAGAAGCGAGAACCTCCAGGCTCGACAGAATGTGACGCCCGAGCAGGATGCCTGGGAGACGGCGTTCCAGATGCTGAAGGGTTGTTTGTCACCCGGAAGCGAAGCTCCCGACTACGCGGTGATCGCGTTCAAGGTGAGTCACATGGCAGGCAAGCGGCTGAAGCAGCTGACCTGCGATCAACCAATTGTGAGGAAGGACCAAGTCACCGTGGTCAGCCTGAGTCCAATCGATTCCCGTCACTGGAAGAGGAGCAAGGGTCCCCGACGCTGGAGGCTCAATTGGCTGGAGCATCGTGTGCGCAGACAAAGTGATGGTCTGCGACTGATCGTTTCGACCCACGACGACGTGGATGACTATCGACGACGAGCCCGTCAGCGCGACGCATTCAAACAGCCCATTCAGGATCACCCGCAGTTCGCGCTCAATGAGTACGATCCATTCCACCTGATCCCGATGGAAACTCTGACCGAGAGTGGAGAGCCGACGCTCGATGCACCGTTCGACGGTCAGTTCGAGGTGCAGCGAGACGAACGACACGTCAACCTGCTGATCGACGGTCTGCCGGTGTTCCGGTTGTTGCATCGTGATGCGGAAAAGCTGCAAACGCATGCGGATGATTCGGAGAAGCTCGCAGCAACTGGTCCTGTCAAGAAGGGCGCGCCGTTGGCACGTATGCAGGACAAGACTTACTACGGCCAGCTCCGCTACTATACGAGAGGAGGCAGGCCGACTCCCGACATGGATGTCATCAGCGGTGACGTCTTCTCTGCCACGTTGCACTCCGGGTCGGGCAACATCGTTGACCTGAAGCTCTGCGTGGCGATGATGTCTCGGATGGGTCACACCATCACTGATGACGCAGAGGCGGTGGACCCGTTGCCGATAAGCCAATGGGCACCTCGACATCTCGCGGAGTTCGATGCCGAGAAGCTGGGCCTTATCGTGCAGCATGACGACTGGGTTTACACCCAATCGTTTCGCGACCGGCTCGTCAAGGAGCTGGGACCAGGTGGTACGCTCTTCGTACGAGCGAACGTCAAAGAGCCCACGGCGGTCATCGAGTGCCACCATGACGAAAATGGCAGACGTCTGGTCTACGCCACCGGAGAGATCCAGCACCTGACGCAGGACATCGTGCTGCTGGAGTCGTTCGACGTCAGTAAGCTGGAACAAGGAGGCTTCCCGGAGGTTACTCCGGAGATGCCCATCGGCAACTATTTTCCGCGAACGGTGCAGAACTGGTCGTGGTACAGAGATCAAGCCACGATCGATCACGTGGCGGCAGCGTACTTCACGGAGTTCTGTATCCGTCCCGGGGCGCTCGCCTATGACGGCAACGGCGTGCTGATCGATGCCTCGCTGATCCCTGATGAGCTGAGGAGTCAGGGTATGGGCGAGGACTATTTGGATCTGCGGCCGTGCCAGGACTACTTGACGGCGGATGGCACGATCGTGTGCCCGCCGATCAAACTGACGAACTGGGCTCACTTCGATTTCGAGGCCGGGGGCATTGCCTACAATACCAAGCCGAAAGGTGACAAATTGTCGGCGAACCCCGTTGTGCAGCAGGGACGATAAACCGTCATTCCCATGACGAACGAGAACGGAGCGGCGGGGAGACCCGCCGCCTCGTTCTTCTCTTTACCTATCAGAGGCGGTAGACTTTGGAAATGAGGACGTGACCATGAGCATGGGAGAAATAATTCAGTTAGCCCCGGGGTCAGGCCCGCAGCCGGGTGTGCCTGCGTCTCGATCGGACTGGAGCCCACAGGCGCAACCCGAGGACCACCTGGGCGTGCTTGCTCACACACCTGACCCTACGGCTTACCACGATGCTGGTGGGCGAACGATGATTCCTCGCTCGAAGGGCGTAGGGCTCTCAAGGGGATTCGTCACAAGTCCCGGTATCGTCAATGTCGATCCCGGAGATCCCGTGAAAGGCACCGGCGGTATCACCGTGGACATGGAGAAAATCACGAAGCAGAGCGCCGCCGTCGCTTTCGACCAATCTGGTGGCAATCCCGCGTTGGCCTGGGCGATCGCCGGACAGCACCAACAGGTCCCGGCGGCTCAGGTCGCTATGCCGCAATCAGAAGCTCGGGTGGCTCCGGCGGGGCAAACCGGTTATGTTGTACCGCAGTCCACGGTGGGTGGATCGCAGGTGCAGCCAACGCCGCTGCCTGCTGCGATGGCTCTTGGTGGGAACCATGCCGAGCTGACGACCACGGGAGTTGTATCAAATCCATCCGTCAAAACTGGAAAGGCTCAACCAATGCCGTTACCCGAAACCGTTGCAGTGCCGGGACAACCCGTCGTCGCTGCTCCTGCGATACATCCGGGAGTAGCCCCGCTGCAACAGGCATTTGTTGCTCCGCCGCAAGCCACTGTGCCGCAAGTTCCGGTGCAACAACCGGTCGCCGTTGCCTCGCAGCCAGTACCTGCTTACCAGCAGCTTGGGCCTCAGCCCGGCTACCAACAGCCAATCCAACCTGCGCAGCCTGACCCCACGCAGACAGCGATGCTGAGTGCTCTCGCCGGGATCACGAACCAGCTTGCGGAGATGTCGAAGGTTGCCAGCAATGGTCATGCCCCTTCGCTCGATGATGAGCGGGCAGCGATCGTTCGTGAGCGAGGTGAGCTGGAGCGGCAACGGAGAGAACTGACACAGGACGTGAAGGTAGATGAAGCAGAGAAACAGGTAACGGAGCGCGAGCCGCTTCCAAATGGTCTGGCGGTTCCCGAAGACTGCAACCTTCCATTCCTGACCAATCCGGTCTCGAAACCAAAGGTGCAGGTGGTGTTCGATCTGGGCGCGGGCGGCCGTCACTACAAGCGATTCCACCACATCACCGTCTCGGACATGTGGCTCTCAATGATCTACGATACTCGTCACGAAGGTGATCAATTTATTCCGGCGGTCACAGGCGAGGGAGACCCCCCGATCGTGATCAGCTTCCCGCAGGACAACAACAAACAGGTTCGAGCGATCGTTCCGAACGGGTGCAATCAGAGAATCGGCTGCATGGACATCGTGAATTTTATCATAATTCAGCAGCCGGAGCAGACGACAGTGCCGCAGTTCGATCCACTGCAACACGGCCAGCCCACTCACCCCGACGCGTCGAGTATCCTGGGCTCCGGAGTGCCTGAGGAGATGCCTTATGGGTGACGGCTCGTGTAATTCTGAAATCCATGATAAGATAATCCAGCCAAAGGAGGTGCGCTGTGCTTGAGAAACGTGGCATAATCGAAGAAGGACGAACGCCCCCTGAGAAGAGGGACGATGAAGATAAGGACAAAGAAGCCTCCGCCGATCAGTTCGACCATACGCAGTCGCGTCTCGCTGACGCTGCTTCCGATTCTATTGGCGACAAATCAAACTGATCAAGGAGGCAGGGATGCCCGCTCTTCTCAGCCAACCGAACTCAATCTTCAATAACCAGAACGTCGGTAAAGCTATCACGGGTAGCTCCGGCCACTTTCCCAGTCCGTTCCTGGACATGGCGTCGCTCGCGATGCCTGAACAGAACAAGAACGCCCTGGAGTGGTGCGAATACATCTGGGACATGAACGAGACTTACCGCCAGGCACAAGAGCGGAAGATCTCGTACTTCCTCACCGAGATCGAAATCGGCTCGGCCGATCCGAATAAAGCGATCGGTGACGACGAGAAGGACAAGTGGCGGAACTTCAACGAAGAAATGGGGCTCAAGAACATTATCCAGATGCTGGACCGTGATCGTGAGTGCTACGGCAACTCCTTCGCGACGGTCATGGTGCCCTTCAAGCGGTTCTTAGTCTGCCCCAAGTGCCACGCCCAGTTCCCGCTCTCGGAGATGTTCAACAACCGCGAGGCGTTCAAGTTCGAGTGGCAACTGCCGAACTTCGTCGCTAGCTGTCCCGCTTGTAAGACCGGCAGCGGTTTTCGTGGCGTCTGGCACGTCAACGACATGCCCGAGGACCTGGAGAAGAAACTCAAGGTCAAGCTCTGGTCGCCGCATGAGATCGAGATCTTACACGACCTCTACTCGGATGAGACCTCGTACATCTGGCGAATCCCCGAGGACTACAAGAAGCAGATTCGCACCGGTCACCTCTGGCACCTGGAGCGTGCCTCGCTGCAAGTCATCAAAGCCATCCAGAACAACAACCTCTTCCGATTCAACCCGGACGTTATCTTTCACATGAAGGAGCCTGTTGTCAGTGGTCGGCGGACTCGTGGTTGGGGTCTCAGCCGCATCTTGGTGAACTTCCGACAAATCTGGTACGTCCAGGTGCTGCGACGGTACAACGAAGCGATTGGGCTGGACTACATCATTCCCTTCCGGCTCATCACCCCCGAGGTGCGCGGCGGTTCAGGGGCGGTTGCTGGCGGGGCGATGACGGACCCGCTGAAGTCTATGAACATGGGTAACTTCAGCTCTGAAGTGATGAACATGCTTCGTCGTCGCCGACGAGACCCGGCGGGTTGGCATTTCCTTCCGTTCCCCGTGCAGTACCAGGCCCTTGGTGGAGACGCCAACAACCTGGCCCCCAAAGATTTGCTGGAGTATGCCTACGAGATCATGCTCAACGGAGCCGGTACGCCCTACGAGCTGTACCGAGGCACGCTCCAGTTGCAGACGGCTCCGGTCGCTCTGAGGCTCTTCGAGGCGACGAACGCTCACCTCGTCTACGACAACAACTCGTTCCTGCGATGGTACGTGAGACAGGTCTCGCAGATCTTGTCCTGGGAGCAGGTGAAAGCTACGCTGCAACGCGTGACGCATGCGGACGACTTCAACAAGCAAATGGCTCAACTCCAATTGATGATGGGCCAGGCGATCAGCCAGACCACGGGCTTGCGTGCCATGGGTTTGGATTGGAGCAACGAGCAACGACAGATCGCGGAAGAAGCTCGGCGGCAGGCCGAAATGCAGGCCGAGATTCAAGAGGAAATGGAACAGGCTGCTTTTGGCGAACAGATCGCCAAGGGGCAACCTGGAGCGCCGGGTGGACAGCCTGGTGCCGGTGGCGCTGCTGGTGGTGACCCAGCCGCTGCGGGTGGGCAAGTTGACCCGATGACGGGTCAGCCGATGACTGCCCCGGTGACGGGCATGCTGCAAGGTAGCGGAGTTCCTAGGAGTATGGATGACATGATGGCAGAGGCAGAATCACTCGCATCGCAGCTGCTGTCGCTGCCGGAATCGCAGAAGGATTCGGAACTCCGACTTTTGAAGCAAAAAAACGAGGTCTTGCACAGCTTGGTGCGAGCGAAGATGGACGAGATGAGAAACCGAGCCAGGACGGCCGGTGCGTCGATGTTGCTGGGCCAGCAAGGAGCTGCCGCGTAACAAAACGGCCCGGTGTTGGACCACCGGGCCTAACCAACGACAGTGAAAGGACCACCGTCATGGCTGAACTGAGTTTACCAACTAATCCACGATTTCAAAATCTTACCTCGGAAGAATTTCACCAACTACGGGTTGAGGCTTACGCTGGGTATTGCGGCAGGGAGAAGCGACACCTTTGGAAGTGCGTCTGCTTGTGCGGAAAAGAGACGACAGTTTCTGGTCACAGATTGAAGAGTGGTAATACAAAGTCGTGCGGTTGCCTACGAGGAAAAAATTCACCGCCCAGAACGACACACGGTCACGCATGTCACGGCTCACGAGGAAAGGAGTGGCAAGCATGGGTATCCATGCGACAGCGGTGCCGGAACCCGAATGACAGGTCGTACCACAATTACGGCGGACGCGGAATCACGGTTGACCCGCATTGGAATGAGTTCGAGAACTTCCTCGCTGACATGGGGAAGTCTCCCTCGAACACCAGTCTGGATCGGCTACGAGTCAACGACAACTATTGCAAAGAGAATTGTCACTGGGGGACTCCCAAGGAGCAGGCCCAGAACAGACGATCCACGGTTTACATCACCCATGGCGACGATACACTCTGCGTGGCTGACTGGGCCAGGCTCACGGGGCTCGCTGAGCAAACGATTCGGTATCGACATAAAAAGGGGTTGCCACCCGGCCTGATTTTCAAGGGAGTTTCAGGCACAAAGAATAAACTGACGCGACGTGAGAGGCTTGCAAGGGACGCCGCGAGGAAACGAATTGCCAGGGCGGTCAAGGCGGGAAAGCTGACCAAACCAAAGGTCTGCGAAACTGTCTACTGCAAGAACACGGAGGTCGAGGCACATCACTTTCTCGGTTATGCTCTCAAACATGCCTTGAAGGTGAGGTGGTTGTGCAAAACGTGCCACGGACCGATGCAGTTCTCGTAGAAAGATTCGCATGACAGAGTTGGTCAAAGACGCTGAGATAGCATTCGTTTGTCCACTATACAATAAATTTGCGTATGGACGCAGAGCCTGCCTCAGCTTCCTGAAGTACACCAAGCGCTCTGGTGTGGTGATCGCGGTCGATGACGCGTCACCCTTCTACCCCAACCAGGACTGGGACGCTTGGAGGGCGGGCATCCCGGAAAATCGGTTGGTCTTCAAGCACTTCGGCGAGAACGATGGATTGACTCGGAGCTGGAATTTTGGTTTGACCGTCGCCAAGAACTTGGGCATCAAGTACTGCATCTGTTCTAACTCGGACGTTCTCTTCACGCCTGGTTGGGAAGAGGGTTTGGTCTATCACCTGGACCATGGCTACCACATGGTCGGTCCTGTCAGCAATGCTCCCGGTGTCACTAACAGCCGCCGTCAACAGGTCCAGAACTACTTCCCCGGGTTCAAGCTCACCGATGACGCCGACTATTTGAAGAAAGTAGCCGATTACCTGCGAGCGAAGTTCTCCACCAACGTCATCCAGGGTGTGCTGCCAATCAATGGCTTCTTTATGCTCGCCAAGACTGCTGTCTGGTGGAAAGGAGCTTTCGACGAAACGCACGTATTCAACCCGGCCAAGAAGATGGCGGGTAACGAGGACGAGCTGCAAAAGCGCTGGCACAAGCAGAAGTGGAAAACCGGCTTTGTGCCGAGCAGCTTCATTTTTCACTACCGCGCGGTGTCGAGAGGAGACCGCTTCAAAGACAGAGGCTGGCTACGCCTCGCTGATGTTAAGAAACCTGTATAACATGGAACTTGCAATCTACACGTGCATCTTCGGTCAATGCACTGACGAACTCAAACAGCTCCCGGATCTCTCCAAGGGTGTGGAGGCTTATGCCTTCATGGACACGGAGGAGGAGCGTGTCAGCCCCACTGGCTGGCGAATTCGGCCGCCGCTGTTCCTTGACGAACCGCCACAGCTGCGATCGCGACACCACAAGCTGCTGTCACACGAAGTGTTTCCCGATGCGAAGCTCACGATGTGGATTGATGGTTCGCTAACCCCGGCCCATGATCCCATGCAGATGATCGAGTTTTACCTGGAAAATCAGAACCTCATCACCTACCGGCACTGCGAACGCAACTGCGTGTATCAGGAGACCGAGGCTTGTATACGGATGAAGAAGGGCAACTTGGAGAAGATTCGAGCGCAAGCTCAGCGCTATCGCCAGGAGAATTACCCCTACAACAACGGCCTGGCTGAAACCTGCGTGATGATTCGTGTGAATGAACCGGAGGTCAATGAATTCAACGAGGCCTGGTGGGAGGAACTGCGCAACGCCAGCTGGCGAGACCAGATCAGTTTTCCTTACGTGGCTTGGAAGCAAAGGCTGTTATGGGGCACGTTTCCTGGGATGGCTTGGCAAACAGAGGACTTCAACTGGGTATCGCACTGGAAATGAAAATCGTCATCTATACTGCAATTTTCGGGGACATCGACGATGTGTTGCATCGACCGCTGAACATCCCGAGTGACGTCGAGTGCCACGCCTACGTTGATAACATTCATGGCCCCGAGAAGCATCCGACCGGCTGGGACCTGATGCCTGCCGTCTGGGAGCACGCGACGAATCCCAGACTGCGTGCCCGCCGACACAAATTGCTTCCGCACATTCTCTACCCCAACGTCGATTACACGCTTTGGGTGGACGGTTGCCTCACACCCAAGATCGATCCCCATCTGCTGATCAACAGGTATTTGAAGAAGTACGACCTGTGTCTGTTCAAGCACATGCAGCGAGATTGCGTTTATGACGAGGGCACGGCGTGCATCAAGTTGAAGAAGGACGATCCTGTGATTATTCACAACTTGATGCAGCGGTACGCAATCGAGGGCTATCCGTGGGAGCGCGGCTTGGCGGAGACGACCGCCGTGTTGCGGAGACACACGTCGGAGGTGCAAGCACTCAATGAGCTGTGGTGGCAGGAGCTGCGATACAACAGCGTCAGGGACCAGTTGAGCTTCAATTACGTGGCCTGGAAGCTGGGCCTGAACTATTCGACCTTTCAGGGTGTTAGACCGGAGTGTTCTTACTTCGACTGGAGGGAACATAGGTAGATGGTGAGTCGGAAGATTGGCATCCACGCCCCATACACTTGGGACGAGTCAACTCAGATGGCCTGTGCTCTGGGGGACTTGGCGGTCCAGTTTGCGCTCAAGGTGTCCTACCTTTCGATGCAATCTCACGACAACGGTGTCCACTTCCGCTGGGACAACAAGGCCCGCAGTGGTAAGAAGCAGGACTTCAAGCATTGGGCGAGGAACTGCTCGGTCATCGTCTGGTTCGACGTTCATAAGAAGAAGCTGGAGTTGGCCGTCGAGGCCGGTTGCACCAACGTCTTGGTTCCGCTTTGGCATCGAATCACCAGCGACAAACTCAAGCTCTTTCACAAGTTCAATACGATTATCTGCCCGTCAAGCGCATCGCACGCACTGTTTCAAGCTCGGCATGCCTTCCAGGACATTCGTCTGGCTCAGTGGGATGCGGGCTTGCGGTTGCAGAAGCGGCCCCGTGGTCTGGTCGATGACAGCAAGATCAAGCTCTACGTCTCGATCGACGGAGCAACAGTCACCTCAATGGGCTCGCAGCTCTTCGCGGCACTTACCTTGTTGATCGATTCGCACTTTCACCTGCACGTCACGATCGGGCACACCAGGCAGTGGAGTCGTACCGCTCTTGGGCTGGCGAAGGATCTGGTCAAGGGGTCGAACGACCGTGTCGTTCTGCTACGAAACCCATCGCACTCCAAGCGACTGGAAGTTCTCGGCAACCACGACTGGGTCTTTTGTCCCACGCTAACACCAAATTCCGGTGTCGAGGCTTTGGAGGCTTTGGCGATGGGCGTGCCTGTGATCGCCTTCGACATCGCTCCAATGTCGGAGTTCATCCAGCGCAACTACAACGGGGTCGTGGTCCGCTGCGACAAGAAGGATGACGCGTTCGGCGTTCCTGCCGGAGAGCCGAACAGCCGCGAGCTGTTCGAGGCTTTGGAGCAAGTCATTGGCGACGAACAGTACCTGTTTCGGATGCAGGCGAATCCCTGGCCGGATCTCGAATCGAGAAGCCGGGCGTTCCAACAAGTATGGCGACAGGTGTGGCAATGAAGTAGGATACGCGGCATGTTGTTCCCGAATCCAAACCCGAATCAAACCACCCCGCCGAGGTGCGTGCGGCACCCGATGCACCTGATCGGTCCCGGAGGCTGTCCCATGTGCAACAAGGTTCACAAGGAAGGAGAAGAGGGGTATCGCACCTGGCACATCATGCAGCGACTGCGGGGCGAGATACTTCCGCTCGCAGTCAGCCCGGGTGAGCTGTTCGACCGGCTCACCATCCTGTGGCTCAAGTTGGAGAAGGTGACGTGCGACGAGAAGCGGGCTGCGGTGCGACGAGAATCTGAAGCTATCGAAAGTTATGTGTTGCGCGAACCGACATCGGATGATTCCGCAGCGGTTGAGGAAGACCCCCTGAAATGCCTTCCCTTCCACGAGACCATTGGCGCACTCTACGCGACCAATCGAAAGCTGTGGGAGATCGAAGACGACATCAGAGCACTCGACGCGAAGGTGTTCCCACTGGAACAGCACGGGAACCGGGACTGGCTTGGCGACGACCTGGAAACCTACCTGAACTTGGCACGTAGCGTGTACGTGACCAACGATCTTCGGTCCAAGTTGAAGGCGGAGATCAACAAAGCCTGCGGCCACGATTCCGAAGTGAAACAGTACTTGGAGTACAAAACATGACCGACTCAATCCCCGACGACCCGATTGAAGACATCGAACTGCCCGACGCTGACGACGTTGTGGTGAAGGAGCATCTCGTTCACGACGCGTTCGAGTATGACGTCGCATTCAAGATCGCCTTCGTCGGTCTGGGCCAGGGTGGCTGCCGGATAGCTGAGACGTTTCACACTCTCGGCTACCGCCGTATAGCCGCAATCAACTCAGCCCAGGCTGATCTCAAAGACATCACCGACGACATCTACAAGCTCGACCTGGGCACCGGTGGTGCCGGTCAGGACATGGAGAAGGGCAGTCGGTTCCTCGATAACCGCGAGGAGAGCGTCTGGGACGCATTGCTGCGGGCCGTGGGTGAGGACCCCGACTACATCCTCATCTGTGTGAGTCTGGGTGGTGGTACGGGCAGCGGCGGGCTCAAGACGCTGATCGGGATCTGCCGCAAGTACATGGAAGACAAGGACCATGATCCGAAGCGAGTGGGCGTGATCCTGTCACTCCCCAACCCATACGAAGGTCAGCGGACGGCACGCAATGCCGTGCAGGCTTTCGGCGAAATGCTCAAGCTCGCTCCATCGCCGATGGTCATCATCGACAACAAGCGGATGGAGAAGCTGTTCAAGAGGGGAGCCTCGGACCTGTTCAAGATCTGTAACAAGGTGGTGGCCGGTGCATTCCATCTCTTCAACCGCCTGGCGATCCAGCGCAGTGCAATGATCACGTTCGATCGAGCGGACTACGCCACGCTGCTGGACTCCGGTATAATTGCCTACGGTGTCGGTCCCATTACGAAGTACGAGAACAAGGCGGATCTCACCGAGGCCATCCGCAAGCAGATGGAGAATACCGTCTTGGCCGAGGTCAATCTCAAGAGAGCCAAGGTGGCCGGGTGTATCTTCTTGGGTGGTGCAGAAGTCATGCACGAGGTGCCGCTCGAATACTTCGGAGAAGGGTTCTCCTTATTGGGCCGCATGATGGCCGATAACAGCATCGTCTTCCGAGGCGTCTACATCGGCACGGGGAAAGACCTTCGCTGTTACACGATGATGTCCGGCCTGCCAGCTCCTGATGTCAGACTCAAAGAGCTGGTCAGGGAGGCCCGGTTGTCAACTGAAGCGGGAGGGATCGCCTCGCACCTTGGAATTGACGACTGATCAACGCCACCAAGGACACGTCTTCTCCGAGAACATGTCCTTGACCACGTTTTCAAACCGAAGGAGAAGATCAATGGCTGACCCGTCAACACATCCCACGTTCCTGGAGTTCTTGGTGGCTGAGTACGCAGCAGCCATGAACAGGGAGAACGTCAACCTGAAAGCCAAACACCAAGGGGCAGAAGGGACCGCGCCGGAGATCGACGTGACTCACCACGTCAGCGTGTTGGATGCCTTCCGCAGGTTTGCTGCGGATTACCTCAACTTTGCCCGTCCCGCCAATCTGGAACATGCGGATGGGAACTACCTGATCCAGCTCACCAACCAGCAGCGGTTCTTCATCTCGCCACCGCTCACACAACACCAAGGACAAATGCAGCCCGCTAATGCTGTCCCGGTCACCGGTCGCAGTCAGATGGGCGGGACGGACTTCGGGGACGGCATCCCGATCACCAACCCCGATGCGGCTCGTCCGGTCTCCGGACCGCATACGGACATGACACAATCCGTGGGCGTCCAAAACATGGTGCTCCCGGACCCCGGCAAACGCTATGACAAATAACGGCATGCCCGAGGAGATCGACTACGGCCAGGTTCAGCCTCAATCTGAACCGGACGAGCTAACTCATTGGGGAGTAACAATACCCACCCCTGAAGAGGGAATGTCGTCTGAGCAAAGGGAGATGCTCAAGGCGTTGGACCCGTTCGTGTTGCCGCCCCACCCTCAGGCCGGAGAGGGTGACATTGTTCCGCCAGATGAAGTAGACAAGCTGCTGGAGTTGTTGAAGATCGCGGAAATGGTGCAGGGGCTGACAGCGACGTTGGACAGACTCTTGCTTCTGTTCAAGGAAGACCACCAGAAAGTCCATGGCTTGGAGTCTCGCCTCGAAGAAATGAAAAACAAGATCCAAAACCTCATCCAGCGTCTCGCCGAGAAGCAGGATAAACCCAAGAAGGATGATGACGATGGAGAATCCCCTGCCGCCCCCGGACCCGTCGATCCCAAACCCCCGGGAGGAGGAAGCCGAACTGACGCAGCCTGAGCTGACGTACGTGATGAAGCATCTGTACCGCCAGTTCGCGATTGAGTCCGGTGCTGACAGCGATAACGCCCAGAGTTACCCCGACGCCACGATGGAGGACTTCGTTGCTTGGGTACGAGAGGAAGGGGAGCCGCTCAAGTCCGGAGACATGATGGTGCAGCGGATGAGCATCCGCCCGATCGCTATCAAAGCTATCGATCACATCCTCGGCGGCTCCGACTTCGGTGTCGCTGGCGTGCTGTTCCCGATCTGGCCGCTGCTGGTGATGCAGCACCGGCCGCCGCCAGCGCATAGTGTCGAGATGTGCCACGTGTCTGTGACGATCGGGTTCTACGACGAGAAGGTTCTGCGAGTGCAGGGCATCGCCAGGTTCGAGGCAGGCACGGCCATGTCCGATGGACTCATCTGCGCCTTCGTTCAAGACCAGACGAACAACATGGTTAATACTCTGGCCATGCACGGTATCGACTCTCTCTACGACACGCACGCGCTCAATCCCATGCTGGACCGTGGGGAAGTGTCTCAAACGCAATCACCGATCACACCGGCGCCTCCCGGCCGGATGGGATTCAAAGGAGATTTCCAATAAGCGACATTGACGGCGACGAGCCTTTACGGGACACTGGTAGAGCGTGATATACCTTGGGGCGGGAAGGATTTCCTCCCGCCCCGTTTCCCGTTGACGCCAATACTAACGGAGGCAGGGATGCCATACGCTTCCGACGCCCAGCGCAGATACTTCAACGCCAACCGCGACGAGCTTGAAGCGGAAGGCGTTGACGTCGGTGAGTGGAACGCTTCCTCCAAAGGCAAGGATCTGCCCGAGAAGGTCAAGGAATCGGGTGCGTTCAACCTCGGCCAGCTGGTCAAGCAGTCGCTCGGTGGCATGGGTGGTGGTCTCGGTGCGATACCGCCGTTGCCTGGTTGGATGAAGCCGAAGCCGACGCTCGAAGCCGGGGGGCCAGCGCCAAGCCGTCGCCCTGCTCTGGCTGCGAACCCATTCACTGGTCCGCCGCCGGTTGCTGCCCCAGAACCTCGGTCTGCGGTTACACCACCGGTTGCCGCCCCAAAACCGGCAGCCCAGCCACCGGTAGCCCAGCCACCAGTCGCCGCCCCAAAACCTCAGCCTGCGGTTACACCACCGGTTGCCGCCCCGAAGCCTACCGCCACGGCACCACCGGTCGCCGCCTCGAAGCCTACTGCTACGGCACCACCAGTCGCCGCCCCGAAGCCCGCCAAGCCACCGGTTGCCGCCTCGAAACCTGCCGCGCCGAAACCTGTTGCGGCACCATCGGTTGCCATTCCGCCCCCGCCTGCGGCTACAGCACCATCGGTTGCTGCCCCGAAGCCAACAGCCAAGCAGCCAACAGCCAAGCAGCCGCAGCCCGAGAAGAAGAAAGTGCCCAAGACCGTTGGGGACGTCGGCGGTTTGAAAGCGCCGCACATGTCGGGAAATCAGCAAAACCGGCTTAACAGCCTGCGACTGGCTGACCCCTCGACGGCAACCGTGCTAAAAGCCATGCAAGCGGGGCCGAAACGAAACATCAAGGTTTACAACAGCATGGGTCGCAGCGGCCCACCAGGGCTCCCCCCGGAGTTGCAGGCCAGGGTTGACCGCAAAGCAGCCAGAAGACGATCCGCGTATGGTGGACTGTCGGCGTTCAGCAGCAGCCGGAGGGTGCGAGCACTGCAAGCGGCCAACAGACGAGCACGGAACGCTGATCAGCAGACCAACCAATCCCAGCAGGGACCCACCCCTTCGGTGCAACGCATGATCAACAGATTCAAGACGCTGACCCCCAGACAACGGGCTCACTACGGAGCCAAAGGATACGACTTGTCCAAGTTCGGCGAAGCCTTCGAGCTGGGCGTGATGGTCAAACTCTCGTTGAGAACCGTCGCGGATACCACCGTCTCCGTCAAAGTTCCCAAGATCCCCGTGACGGCCACACACCGTGAAGGCACGGTGAAGGGTATCGGAGCGAAGACAGCCTGCGGCCCGATGAAGAACAAGGGCAGCTACAGCACGACCAAGTCGATGAAGTCCGGCAAGTACAAGACCAGCAAGCCCAACTGGAAACCCAAGAGCGCCGGTGCGGAGATCGCAATGCGTGTCAAGGCGTCGCTGGACAAGGAAGAACTCGCGGGGATACTCACGATTCTCACCGGCGGTGCGGTTGCCGGAGCTGGTGTCGGAGGACTCGCAGGCAGCCTGGTTGGTCGCGGCCGTGGCAACACACCCGAGGGTCTGGGACGTGGCATTCTACGGGGTGGTGCGACCGGACTGGGTGTGATGGGCGGACACTTGGCTGGCAGAGCCCTTGGCGAGCACACGGGACAAGAAGGTAAAATGTGGCCCGGCCTGCTGGGTGCAGGACTCGGTGGCCTGGCAGGATACTTCGGCAGCGGGGCGGCAATGGGACAACCCGCTGGCGCAGCGGCCTAGCACATTGCGAAGCGAATACTGTAAGCTGAAGCAGCCAAGAGGAGAGACGGCCGGGCAGGTGCGGTCTGACTACCAATCCTGCCCGGTCTCCCGCCGCTCATCTGACAATCACAACAATCACGGAGGAGAGCCAACATGGCAACCCAGTTCAAGACCAGCGATGCCGTCACCAAGATGGCTCACTTCATCAACTACCTGGCAGCACGAGCAAACAGCAGCCAGAACCTGAACCCCCTGCACGTCAAGCAGGCCCAGTTCAATGGACTGGTGAAGCTGTCCGCTGCACTCCAGGACAAGCAGGACCTCATCGAAGCGATCAAGGTCGCTTACCCCGAGAAGGAGGAGCGTGCGCGTTGGAAGCTGGCTCGTGACCTCACACGGGGCTTACACGCCAAGATGCGAAAGGCCGCAGACCGTCAGAAGAAGGCGATGGGCATGGGTATGTCCGCCATGGGAGACGGCGGCGGTGGCGGCGGCATGGGAGGTGGCGAGGTGGGAGGCGGCAACATGGGAGCAGCCGGTGGAGTGCTCGGCGGCATGATGGGTCCGGGACAGGGTGGCTCTGCCGATGCTGCCCCCGCCACGGGCATGTCAGACGCCGGAGCGGGTCAGGACGGCGGAGGAGCGGGCGGAGCTGGCATCCAGACCGCACCGTCCTACTCATCCAACATGGCCGTGGGTGGTGGCATAGGGACCGCCTGAGTCCAAGGGGACGAGATGACCGGATCATTGCCCACCGCTGCGCAGGGAGGGCTGCTCTTTCCACAACTGGAGAAGCAGGCTTTCCTGCCACAGCTGCTGCGCCTTGCTCCGAAAGCGCTGCGTCTCGGTAAGAGTATGTTCGGTGGGGCTGCACGGGGCGGCAAGGCTCTTGGACGGAAGATCCGCCCGCTGGCGGAAAAAGCCGATCGCTGGGTCAGCAAACCCGTTCCAGGTCTCGGGCGGGTTCCGGGGCTCCGTAAAATGCCCCGAGGTGCGCCACTGGTCGGTGCTGGACTGGTCAGCGCCGGAGTTGGGGGTGTGACAGCTCTGAACAACAACAAGTCAACCAGGAAGCTAATCAACAAGCTAACGCTAACCGAAAAGCCGCCTCCAGACACAAAGCTGCCTGATCCTGTAGCACCGCCCGGAAGAGCAGCCCCGCGACCTCCCAGTGCCGCAGAGACGATGGCGATAGGTCGAACTCGCCGTTACGGGGAAAACCCAATACGAGCCCACCGCGCCATTGCTAGTGGATCTACCACGCCACGGGAAATGCTCAGTGGTTGGTATTCCAGAACACCTGGCGGTTTTGACAAAGCTGTCAGCGATGCACAAGAGGCGATGCGTCGCCGTTCCTCAAGTGGAGCGATCACCAACTTCACCAAAGGGCCACAAATCCAAGTCGATGAACCGGTAGGCGTGGCAGTACGCAGACGCAGCGCCGAGGATGAGAAGCCACCCAGGGCTGCTGCGGTGTACCGACATGGCGGTGGGTTGCTGAGTCCAGCACCACACATCAGACTTTACAAAGACGACCGTGGACAGCACAATTCCCAGTTGGGATTTATTCTGGACCACGAGATGACTCACCATCTCACGACCACAAGTAAACGCGGAGGGCCTGCGAGGGCTCCGATCTCCCAGTACCCGTCACTCTCGGACAGTGCGCGAATTCGACTGGGAAGCGGTAAGAACCCTTTCTACGACTATTCAACCACACCCATTGAACTGGACCCACGCATCGCTGAGGTTAAGCGGCAGTACACGCACGCCACGGGGAAACCGGTCAACACCCCCGAGGAAGCGAACAGGGCGTTGGAGTGGGGCCGGAGGCATGCGGAGGGGGACAGCACCGTCCGAAAAATGTCGAGAGACCCCCAACTTCGTGCCCTGATCATTCAACGGATGCTGGAGCTGGTGCAGAACACCCCAACACAAACAAACAAGATTGCGTCGGTGGGCTTTCTGCTGGGACAACGGATGAAAGCCGCAGCGCATAAAGGAACAGAACCATGCCGATGATGCAATCAGGTGCATTCATTCCCCCGGGACAGATGGGTGGCGGCGGAGCTGCTCCCATGCCGGGGAAGTCCATGGGACAGATCCCCCAACCACCTCAGGCCGCTGGACTCGACCCCGCATCACCCGCTGGACCGGGAATAGGTGGAGCGGCTACGGCCGAGGGTGTGCAGGCAGTAATGCCCCCGGAAGCACAACCGCAACAGCCGGGGATGGGTGGACAGCCACAACCGGGGATGATGGGTGGACAGCAGCCGATGGGTGGCATGCCCGGACCGCTGGATGCACCCATGGCGGGTATGGGACAGGAGACGGGGCAGGCAGAGGCTCCCATGCAGCCTGGAGCAGGAGGGCAGCCCATTCAGGGCTGGGCACCCAACTCCCAGGGTCAACAGCTCTACGCCGATGGCATGGGACCTGTGACGGAGCAGGTGCAGCAGCTCATGCCCAAGATGGCGATAGCAGCTCCTGCCGGTCTGCTGACGAGTGGTTTCTCACTACGTCCGCAACATCGGATGACATCTGCAACGCAGCGCCAACATGACGCTGGGGGGCTTCTCGCACTGAAAATGGCCTCTGACCCCGTGGCGAGCGTGGATTTGGAACGCAAAGCCGAGGCTGTGGGTAAAGATAGGCAAGATACCGATGATAATGACGCGAATTACGAGGTGCCCGCTCGGCGGCCTGGTGGCCGAGACATGGAGTCCCCCAAACCCCCAAGGACCGACAAGATTGCAGGGCTGCTCGGAAACGCGGGCGCCAGTGCTGCGGCTAAGTCTGGTGTGCAGTCGTCATTGGAGACACCGACAGCAGCGCCAATACCAGCGGCTGCATCCTCCATCGCCGCGCCGCCCATTGCTTCGCCTGTTGTGTCGCCCGGCACAGCGGTGGAACCAGCGGTACCGGCAGCAGTGGAGAATCCTTACGGGCCAGGCGGCGCGAAGACCGTGGGTGCAAAGCCCGTGGGTGCAAAGCCCGTGGGCGCGAAGCCCGTGGGGGCTCAGCTCACCCCCAAGCAGGGCAGCCTGCTGAAGTTCAATGGGCTTACCCGTAGTGCTGTGGGTGAGGGCGGCTTCACACCCAAGGAAGTGCCATGGAGTGTCCAGGGCTCCGAGGCGTGGCCCGACAAGAGCATGTACTGGGGCCGGTCGAAGGACAGCATCTTACCGCCCCAGGGTGTGACCAAGACGAAGATCGCAGCGGAGAAACTTCCGCACCCTGCCGCTATGACGGGGGCCATCGGCGTCGCTGCCGGACCCAAGATCAATCCTGCTCTTTCTGACTTTCGCCTTCAGCACTCAGGAGGAAAGACAATTACACCGCATGGAACTGTCGATGCTGCGAACGCTGCTGCGGGGGAGGGTGGTGCCATCAATTACTCTACGATCCCTAAGTCAGGAAAGACTCGCAAGTTCCACACGTTTCCGCTACCCAAGGGGAGGGGGTGGGCTGAACCCAAGGATGACTGGGTACCATCTTATCCCGACTATACCCTGCCAGGATGGCTCGGCCCGAAGAGCGTAACCAAAGCGAAGACTGCCAGTGACATGCTCACGGTGCCCAAGGTGGGGAACTGCGCGCGGTGTCATCAGGATCACTACGACGTCGAGTTTTACAAACTGGCTCACCCGCTGGAAGAAGGGGGCTACACGCACACCGCGTCATGTCCGACCAATGGCGAGCCGATCATGCTCAAGCAGTCGTACCCAAACGCGGACCATGGTCAGCCGAAGAAGCAAGCATCCTACGACCCGAACTACCTGTCGCTGATAGACATCCCCCCGATGTCCGAGACCTGCCGCGCCTTCCTGTTGAAGGCAGCGGGGCTGGCGGCGTCGCAGGAAGAGTTCACGTCGATGGTCAAGGATGCGTGCGAACTCGACCCCATGATCGCCGATGACCTCGCTCCGCTGACGAAGATGGCGATCTGGCCTTGGTTGGCCAGAGCTGGTCAGGGAGCCAGGACTGCTGGGGGGTGGTTGAAGGGTCTTGTTGGAAAAGGGAAGGGTGTGACAGCTCGCGGTGGTGCTGGTGCAGCCGTGCGAGGTGGTGCAGGTGCAGCTGCGAAGAGTCTTCCCAGTGTTGGAAGTGTTGGAGCGCCGAAGGCAATCTCCGTTGGGCAAAGAGCGGCGGGGCTATCCAAACCGCCGATTCGCACTGTGAGGCCGCGCAAACTGTCCGATATGAATGTGTCCGATCTGAAGTCTGTTGGACCGAAGCCGCTTACTCCTGGCAAGGAGGAGCTGCCGCCTGCGCTTCTCAAGCTCATCAGATCGAAGCCGCCCGGCACCAGGCCGCCCACCGCAAAGTCGATCCTGTCCCTTACTCCGAAACCGTCTGTTCCCAGGATGCCACCTATTCCGAAAGGGAAGTCGATTCCGAGCGCTGCTGGGGGCGTCCCTCCGAGCACCAATGCGTGGCCCGAATTGGGTCGTGGGCTGCTTAACGCGGGTCGTGAGCTGGGCCGTGGGGCTAAAGCGGTGGGCCGTGGGACTAAAAGTCTGGGTTCCGGTATGCTCTGGGGCGGCGGTTTCGGTGCGGGTGCGGACTTCGTCAACGAAGCCACAGGAGGGAAGCCCCGGAACTTCATGGCAATGGGGGTTGGTATCGGCGGAGCTGCCCGTATCCCGTTGTTGCGAAACATACTGATGTACGGCGGACGACGGCCCGGGCCGCTGGGAGTGACGGCACTTCGGACCACACGAGCATTGTCGCAGCCTTTCAAAGGGCCTCCGATGCACCGGCCCAAGTGGCTCGGAGGTAAAGGTGCTCCGGTGCCTACTTCTCCGTCGATCAACCCGCTCCGGAGTGCGGGTGCCAAGCGGATCGCTGGCGGGCTCCAGACAGGTGACGTGGGTGTTGCTACGGTTGCTGGCGGTTACCGCCTTGCCCAGGGTGCCATGGCAAATGACCTCGAAGATGGCGGAACCTGGCTCAAGGAAAGAGTGGCCAAGATCCAGGAGCTGTGGAAGAAAGACCCCGTCGCCGCTGACCTGCTGGAGAAGCAAACTCAGGCGGAGGTTGATGCGCTTGCGGAGAACGCTCCTCGGGTGGACTACCAAAACAAAAACGTGAAGAAGATTATGTGGGACGAGTACCGGGGCTTCCGGAAGAAGTTTGAGAGCGGGGTGGTCGATGTGATCAGGAATCAGTTCGGCGATCGCATCGCGAAGGCAATCGGGGAGCCTATCCCAGATGAGATTACAACCATACCACAACTCGTGGAGTGGTGGGATTCCAAGGGCGATGCTCCGGCCGAAAACATGCTGAAGACGTACACCCTGTTCGGCAATCTGATTTCACCTGGGGAGAAGATGAATCTGGCGAGGAAAGGTGTCACTCCGCAGGCAATCAAGGAGGCTTTCGATACCGGTGGCAGAGACGGGGTGAACAAGTTCCTCGCCTCAAAGGCCACAGAACACGCAGCCAAGGGTGGTCCCAGCGAACAAGGACTGCTCTCGTGGCTGCTGAACTTGGTACCTGGTGCGACTGATTCTCCCTTCGGTCAGTGGTTGGCCAGCTTCTCGCCCATGCAGCAGGGATTCCTCGCCGCGTCGCTGGGTGCGTTCCTCCTCGGAATCATCGGAATGCTCGCCGGAAGCAAGGGCATGGGTATGCTCGGCATCGGTGGCGGCTTGCTGATGGGCTTGGCTGGGCTGAAAGGCCCACGGGACATGGCGGGTTACCAGAAGATGGTCGGCATGGAACCCGAGGGCGAGCCACCCCTCGACCTGGTTCACGCCGGGGCCAAGGCCGACGTGGAAAACAAAGGTGCTCCTCAGAACGTGAAATGATTCCCATTGTCGCCAAACGAATGTCCAAGGAGGCACAATCATGCAGCGACGCCAAATGCTTCGAGGTGCTCTCGGCCTGCTCGGCTGGGCAGCGACAGGCTTCGGCCTGCTGAAGAGCCAAACCAAGACCAAGGCAGTGCCGCCTGATCCCGTCATCGGCACGTCCGTTGACATGACGGAGCCGGAATACGACCCCTACCTTGTCGGCACCATGCGGTATAGGTTGAGGGACGAGGTCGGCCTGCCGATCCTGATCCGCTACGGCGGAGAGCAGAAGGTGACCAGGCACTACGACGACAATGGCCTGATCGTTGCCTACGAGGGCGGTGCCATCAGAGGCTTCCTGGAGGTCACGCCCGACTACCAGCCTTGTACCACCGAAGAATGGGCAGAGCGTGATCGAAACATCAACGAATACCTGCTCTCTGGGAATCGTGCTGATGTCGAAGCGATGATGTACGACCTGACACAGTTGATCAACCGCGTCAACCGGCAAGAGTTCCGGCGGATGAACACAGACTTCGTCGTGCAGCAGATGTCGTTTGGCATGGCGATGACGCTGGATTGCCTCAAAGACCAGTTCCTCACTGAGTGAGGGCACGGATGTCCGATTCCTTTCATGGAGAATAAGGCGCTCCGTGCTGCCCTGACTGGATCTTGGGTGGTCATGGAGGTGAGTGAGCGGATGTGGGCCAGGCAGAGGTGGGGCAAATCGGGGCTCCGACGGTCATGGCCACATTCGATAAACCCTTGCGAGGCATTCGCTCGGCCGCGTGATGCAGTGCAGGGGGAAGAACTGGAGTAAAAGCACGATGCAAATCATGCCCCAGACAATTCCTCTGTCAACCAGTTCACGGACAGTTATCGGCGGACGGGACTTTTTGCCACCTGGACGGCTCCTTCATCCCGGTACGAAGCATTGGCGGTGTGCGAGTCTTGCCGCCCTTGCACTCGAACGCGTAACAGGCCAGTATGTGTCTGATCCACACAGCTGGGCATGGAGGCACGATCGGCCTCGGTGTAATTGTCTAGCTCACATCCGCCTTATCTCCACGAAGGAGGCCGACCAATGTTTCGCCGTGGCTTTCTCGCGTCGTTCGGCGTCTTCTTGACAGGCCTGTTTCCTTTCAAGCGGCCGACCAAGAAGGTTGTTTTCCCGGACATTGTCGAGGTCATGCTCACCTGCAACCATCTCGGTTGTGGCAATAGGCTGCGAAAGCACGAGCATCTCGTCTGCGACAGGCACCGAGGGATCGCTAACAAGCGGCGGTACGTCATCGTCCATGGGGGTGTGTTTCCCACGATCGATGGTGACCCCTGCTTCTACCCCGTCGATCACGATCCCATGTCGGAGGACATGCCACGGCACAAGAAGACGGTCGTGTTCGCCAAGATGGAGCAGTACCAGGAGCCGTTCCTGCAACACCCCGGCATCTACCCTCGATACAACTCGTTCCCGGTGCTGCACACGGTGAGTCTGGGTACCATTGACGAGCTTGTAGCACACTACCGCAAAGGGCTGGAGGCTGCTGCTGGACGCGTTGATGCGGATAAAGTTGCAACCCCAGAGTCTGTCAAAGCACAGCAGGATCGTTTCGATGCGAAGTACCCCCGTGGAGAAGCCCACGAGATCATGCCTGATTACCGTGGGTGGAAGACCTTCAGGGACGCCCGCATCCAGTACCTCAACCAGCACCCGAGGATGCCCGGTCTACCACTCCAGCACGTTGACCCGATTCCCCCAGTCCATTAAGGAGACTGAACAATGGATTTGACACAGATTCTCCGAAGACTTTCCCACGTCTGCTGTGCCCTGCTGATGATCGCGGCGGTTCCCGCGTCCGCCGTTGACTATTCGGTCGGTTTCTCGCGATCTGTGCGGCCTGATGACACGACGTTTGTGCGATTCCCGGAAGTGATGAACGCCATTGCACATCCGGTGTCGGATCTCGTCCTTCTCAAGCCGGACGGCTCGTTGAGCGTGTTGGTTTCCGGCAACGGCAAAGACGCACTGTTCGACGGCAAGATGTCGCTCGATGGTAAGTGGGTCTACTACGTGCGGATACCTGATGTACTGACGAATCGGAATACTCAACGAGGCGGAGGGGCACCGATAGCCGGTGCTGACATCTACCGCGTCCACGTAGAGACGAAGACGATCGTGCGGGTGACTGACCAGAAATGGCAGCTTCCCGGCTCAGTGGGGAAGTGGTCAGAGACTCCTTCCGTATTGGACAGCGGATGGTGGGCCACTGGAAAGCTCTACATCGGCTACGGCGTGCTAAACCTCGGGCCGTGTCCTCTCCCCGGCGGCAGAATGGCGTTCACGAGCAACCGCCGGGGCTACCAGCCGCCCAAGGGGTACGCTTTTCCAAATACTCAGTTGTTTATTTTGGATGACATTCCCGGCACAACAGATACGGATGGGGAGAGTGGCCGGAACGTCGAATGCACTGGGCACCTGAATGTGGCGGCGGCGCTGCATCCAACGTTGCTCAAAGACGGATCTATACTTTTTTCGAGCAAAGAATCGCAAGGTCTGCGAGATGGACGGTTGTGGTCGCTGTGGAAGTCCTACCCAGACGGTCGCAAATGGGAGCCGGTCTATTCTGCTCTGTCCGGCGTTTCGGCATGGCATTTCCACGGTCAGAGGGGCGACGGCTCGATCTTCTGTATCCTCTACTACGTGCTAAACAACAACGGATTCGGGACCCTGTTGGAGTCGCCGTTGAATGTGGGAATGCCAGCGTATCTCGATCCGGACCTTTCTTTGAATCCGAAGATCCCGTCCGGATGGCTGCTGGGTGTAAAGAACACTCCGTGGTTTGTGCGGGTCGGGACTCAACGCAAGGGCCTGTACTCGGTGACGCCGTGGTCTACGGAGCGTGATAGGGCAAGTGGGTTGCTAACTGATGATGGTCTGGTTCTCAAACCGAAAGTCACTCATCCATCAGCGGCACCGTCGAACGGGGTATTAGTCACGATCTCTCCCGGCCCGGCGAACAACTTAAAGCGTCCGGTCAATCGCCCAATCTATCACATGCAGATCGGCTTAATCTCGACAAAGGTTGCCGCGACGCCAGAAGACGTCGAGATTATTCTGAAGCTACCCGGCTTCAATCTCACCCAGCCGTTCGCCGTGGTGCCCTGGGCCACAATTTACGGCGCCGACCCGCCGGTGATTCCTGTTGTACCGAATCCCACTGCTACTCCGTTTGGCGTCGTCGGCAGTTCATCGGCGCACATCGGGCAGTGGAGGTCACGACTCAATAATGGTGGTCCCAGCAGGCAGGGGTTCTGGACCGGGCTGGACGTCGAGGAGTTCGGCGCTGATAAAGTTCCAGACGGCATCGACATTGTTGCATTGTCACCTGAGGTCGCTAAGACGTACGGTTTAGGTAACAAGGCGAAGGGTTGGACGAATGCCATGGGAAACGAACGTGGCAGAATCCTGGCGCGGGTTCTGTTTAACGAACCTGGCCGGACACGCGGAGACACGAGCTGGGCCGTTCAGATTCCCGCCGATGTGCCCTTCACGTTCAGGACTTTCAAAAACGGACAAACCGTGACCTGGGCACAGACTTGGCATCAGCTCCGACCAGGTGAGACGCGGACCAACTGCGGTGGATGCCACAACCACAGTGGGGAGGAAGTCAAATGGAAGGACTCGTGGTTCGTAACGTCCGGGCAGAAGCCGAAGCCATTCGATCGCACCAAAGTCCGAACGCCGGAGTTCAACCTGGACATACTGCCAATCTTCAAAGAAAAGTGCTGGTCATGTCACGGGCCAGAGGGCAATCACCCGATCAAACTCGACGCCTCGATTGCGAAAAGCAAATTTATTGCCCCTATGATGTCGGCAAAGAGCCGATTGAGTAAAGCAGTCCACGGCTCCGGCGATACCGCACAGATGCCGCTGATGGGCGAGCCGCTGTCGGCAGCGGAGATGCTTTTGTTTGACGAGTGGATTGACTACGGCGGTCTCGTCGCAGATCCAGGCAAGGCGGACTTTGACGAGTCTCCACCGGTTGTGTTCGTGCCGCGCTCCTCCGGCTTGCTGAAGGTCGGTGTCTACGATTACCAGTCCGGATTAACTGCTCCCCCGGTGATCACACTGAACGGTGTGCAGGTGGCCGCAACCGAAGCCAATAGCGTGTGGTCAACCGGTTCGACACTGAAGATCGGAGACAAAGTCCGCGTGACTGTGTCGGACAAGGCTGGAAGCACGACGGTTGTCGATCGCACAATTGGCAATGCGGTAGCACCGCCACCTCCGCCACCTCCGCCACCACCTCCGCCACCTGATTGCGAAGAGCTGAAGCGACAGATTGTCGAGCTTCAGAAACGTATCGCGGTATTGGAAGCCGCGATCGCAGATTGGGAGGACAAAAGGAAGAAGATTCTGGAACTGTTGATGAAGTAACCACGAAGGAGTGCAGCCGATGCCCGGACCAGTCTCCGACTCTTATGACCCCGAGGGGATCAGGCTCAAACCCGAAACCGGTGACATGGTTCTGTGCTGCGGACACCTTTCTGACGGTTTGCACGGTACACACTTCTTCAAGGTTGACATGTCGTACCGGCCGCCGCCTGACAACGATCTGGTGATTGCTCAGTGGGTCGTCCAGTGCAAGGAGTGTTGTGCAATGCTGCCTGAGCACCCAAAACCGGAGCATTTCCAGATCGAAGAGGTACGGCGTCTGGGAGAACGACGAGCCCGCTGTCGTTTACCCCGCACACGAGATGAACTGATGCCGAGAACTGCTCCTGACCCGGTTTTGTCCCTGGAAGATGACGCCTGGTTCAACAGGAGTCAGGCAGAACTTAGATTCGCCGAGTATGATGAATACGCTGAGTCCACTGATCGCCAACCTCACGAGACGCAGGCGGCGTGGGAAGACAGACTCATTTTGACAGGTGACCCTACCCTGATCGTGTTCGCGAAGAGGAGACGGGAACTACTCAAGGAGGAGAATGAAGGTCGAGGGAAACCCGATGGAGAGGAAACGACGATGACAGCAAGGACAGCAGAACACCCGGCGGTAGCAGCGCTTGAAGATCCCGGCCACGTAGTCCGGTGCGTGATCCTTGATGCCATGAAGATGCACTTCAAGTATCACACCACCGAGGCCGAGACCATTTACATCACCCCGGCGATGGAAGCCCTGTTGGACGCACACACGCGCCGGGAAGGGATAATCGGCGGGATCAGGGACCAGACACCTCACAAGTTGCTGGGCGTGCCGTGTGTTCTCGACGCCAGCAGTTTCAAGTTGGAGTGAGCAATGAATCGACGCGAATCAATCAAAGCGATGGTGGGACTGGTGCTTGTCCCCTCGGTAGCGGTGTCGGCCAGCGTTGTCAAAGACGATGGCGATACCGAAAGCACAGGGCACTACGTGGGAAACGAGACGGGCACGGAACTGTATTACAAAGATTACGATCAATCCGTGACCCAGTCGCGGGGCTGGCTGGAAAATGAAGAAGGGACTTGTTGGGGCTTTGTTGACAAGGACAACTGTGTGTGGGAAGTGTCCAGATCGTCGGTGCTGAACTGCATGCTCATGTGGAATCCCAGAAAAGATCTGACGTTCGGTTACTTCAAAGCGTACCCGGGCACGACTCCCAGATTGTGGCTCCGTTCAAATAGAAGGTCACCATGACCCGACGCCAGACTGAGTCGATGGACGACTTCACCAGGCGGAAGATGCGAGAGGACGGGTTCATACGTTCGATCATCCCGCAGATCCCTCTGACCAACGAGCAGCTCGATCGTGCTGTGTCAACGCCCAAGCCGTCACGGTGGAGGCGGTGGTGGAATCGGTTGTGGAGGTAACATGAGTGAGCAATTTACAGAAGTTACTGACTTGGGCGATGTGCTGATGGTAAACACGTTCTATGTCTTGCCAGCTCCGCTCGACGTGGTGATCGGGCTAAACCACAGGACCGAGCACCCACGGGACGTGGTTACTACGATCAGCACGCAAGACGAGTTGTTTGAGGCCTTTGGATCACCGCAGAGATGAAACTATGCCGTGGCCCGTGATCTATCGAGCGGAGCGCCCCGAGAAGCCTAAGGTCGGTGACTGCTGGCCTGCTCCGACTTGGGAGATCATGTGCTCGCCCAAGTACGTGAGGGATCACAAAGGCAAGCGCCCGCCGCTAATGGTGGCCCTGCCGTCCACGTCTGGCAACGAAGACTGGGCGGATGTGTTCCTGCTCGACCGCGTGCCCAGCGACGACCCCAAGAGCGAGGGCTGGGACGTCGTGATCAAGGGCGAGCTGGTGGATGGTCAGAAGATCAACATGGAGGTCTCCCCCTCGATCCACTGCACCGGCAGCTACCACGGGCACATCGAAGCTGGTATGGTGACTGACGACATTGAGGGCCGTAAGTACGAGAACAAGAAGTACTGACCATGCCGGACAAGAAAGACTATCAGCTTGAGTTCTACGCCTACCAGGTGGTAGGCACGGACGTCTGCCACGATCCCGCACTGAAGCAACCACTCACGCAGCCTGACGAGCTGAAGGAAGGCTTCAGGTATTGGTGCATGGGACCGGCTGGTGAGCCCAGGGAGGTCAAGGTCACCAGAGTCCATGGCCCAAGCTGGAGGGGTGAGTCGCATGGGATGATTGTCAGCGGTTCGTTCCAGGAGAATCGGTTCCCTAACCCCGAAGAAGGTAGCGAGCTGACGTTCGGTGGCTGGGCCGCCGAGGTGTTCGGTGACACGTCCCGTCTTGTAACGGCGGATTTCAGATGACGCCCACGGCCACGCTGGTCACCGGTGTCAGCGGTTCGGGCAAGTCCACTTACACCGAGGTGCATGAATGCTGGCCGGTGCTTCACATGGATGAGCATCACGACTACGCCACCCGCGTCACGAACATGGACGTGTTCAAGGCTCTGACGGCAAACCGCTGGTCGTTCACGTTCGAGGGCTATGCACTGTATGTCGATTACGGGCTGCGGCGGCTGTTGGGGCGTATCCCGGGTTACGATCTGGACGTGATCCTGCTCTTCGTGCCCAGTGACGAGCTGCATGAGATCCTGATGGATCGCGAGGAGCACTACTTCCACCACGCGTTGTCCAAAGTGAAAGAGATGATCCAGTGGTTTTACCCGTGGCTGGAAGCGAATCAATCCAAGTTCAACAGCCTGACCATCCTGCGCAGGACCGGTGCCGAGTACCACGAGATCTCCCAGCCCGAGTACAAGGAGCTGTGTTATGAGTGAGTGGGGCCGCAAGTTTGGCTTCGAGGCCTATTGCGAGTATGATGAGTGGCGCTGGCTGAAGGTGTTACCAACCAACCTACCGGGAGTTAGACATGACGCTACTTTCACGACGCGACGTGCTGATGGCGGGTTTTACTGTCGGTGCGGGGCTCTCCTTCGTTCAGGCTGCGCACCCGAAGACCCTTACCACCGTGCCGTCCCAGCTCAGTCTCGTGTCCGTTAAGGAAATCCACGCCGATAAACTCAAGGAGCTGCACGCGCTGCGTGGGTACCGCCGTTGGATGCAGGCGAACCTGGAGCCACAGATCGCAGCGATCTCCGTGCCCTTCGCCACCATACCCGTGACGTTCTACACCCGTGTCACCGAGAAGATGCTGGCGTCCCCGGAGCCCAACATTTCCCACCTGCATCACTACATGACGGTCTACGGGGAAACTGGTTTGCCGCAGAAGGCAGTCCGTGACCTGTTCGTGTCGCCGAAAGGCATCGACGTCGTTACGGAGATCGATCTGGAGCTGCACGGCGTGAAGATCAAGCCGGTCCGTGTCGTCACGCCCCGCTACCTCATCGACATCGAGGAGCCCAACTTCAGCATGCGGCACACCGCCCGTATCCTGATCGAGGCTGCGGAGGGGCTCAGTCAGGAGTGCGCTCACATCGTCAAGCCCATGAATGGCTTCAAGGGGCGCAAGGGTCAAATCACTCAACCCAAGGTCAGCGTGATCCTGGAGGGCTTCATGCTCCAGGTCATGGCGTGGGTCAACATCGCAGCATACGCGGAAGCACGCAAACTGTCATGAGCAATCTGTTGTCGCCAATCGAAACCGAGACACGTGTGGCTCTCACCTTTGGTGAAGAGACAGACAATGTGCTTAGGGACCAGATCAGCGAGGCGCTGTTGGAGCAGAACGTGTTCGTGGGGATCAGCGAGGCGCAGAACGATGAACTGCCACGCCTGTGACAAACCGATCCGGCCGCGTGACGAAAAGCACGCCTTCGCTGGCTACGGCTTCTACGTGGAGTTCCATCCGGAGTGCTGTCCCACAGAGATGGACGGCTCCGAGTGCGACAAAGACCATCCGGAGGAATGCCAATGAACCTGGACCGTAGAGACTTCCTGCGTGTGGCGTTGGCCGGTGGAGCTGCGGCTCTGATCCCCAAAGCGTTGTTGGCTGCGGCCCCGGATGCCGTGGGCCACACCAAGATCTTCATTACGGGTGGCAACCCCGGCGATGAACTCGTGATCCACCAGGTCTTTCCTTCGGCGCCGGGCACGTCGGTGGAGGTCTTCCGTGGAGCGATCAATGGCGCGGATTATAGCATCGACGCTCCGCTCAAGTGGGGTGAGATCCGTGTCCATCTGATTCAATGCACCGAGGGCAACTTCTCTATCGCTGGTCCCGAGGGCCGACCCATGGGCGTGCAGATCCTGACCTCCCGTACCACCGAGATCGAACATGATCGCATGCCTGACGGAGAGCCTACCAAGCGGAAGAACATGATCTCCATCAACGGAGTAGAGACAGAGCTTGATAGCAACTGGGACATCGTGATGCCAGACGAATCCCTGGTCCCGGCCTGCGGGTTAGTGCAGCTCCAGTTCACCCCAACCTCTAAGAAGGAATGACGACCAATGACCGCCATCGCTGAAGCCGAATGCGAAGTCAGCCTGCTGCGTCCCGCTGGCGATCGCATCATCTGCCGCTTCGTTGAACCCGATGCCGTGACACCTGGTGGCATCGTGCTGCCGGACTCCGCCGCCCAGAAGCCCATGTTCGCCGAGGTGATTGCAGTCGGTCCTGGCCGCATCGCCTCCGTGGAATCGTGGAAGCCGTTGCCACGAGGCACAGCAATGGTCGATCCGTTGGCATCTAAGGCAGATGCTGGACGTCCGCCGTGCAACGTCCTGCGTGCTCCCATGTCGTGCAAGGTGGGCGACAAGATCTGCTTGAACCAGTACTCCGGTGTGCAGATCGAGCTGGGCGAGGAGAAGGTCCAGATCATCCGCGACGAAGACGTCATGGCTGTCATCGGAGAGAGTCTGGCCGAGGGTGATGGTTGTGGTGGATGACCAGACTCACTACCACGTCATTGAGTTGGTTGCTCTTCCGCCAGGGACGATCTCGTTCCCAGCGACAATGAAGGACGTGGACGCGGCAGTTGAGCACGGGGAACAGATTGGCTACGAAGTGCATAAGCACTACGCTGAGGAGCAGCAGACATCGGTCTATGCAGCTGCGGACGTGTTCCAGATGCTCACGGAGAACGTTGGCGACGAAACGAAACGGTTCTTCTTCGGTCCCCGACAGGGGGAGTTGAACTGACATGAGCATTGAAACCCAACAACAACTCCTCGTTCCGATCGTAGCCATTGCCTGGTTGTGGGCCTTGTTCGTTGGGGTATACATTTGCAGGGAACTAGACTACAGGGCGCATCAGGTGGAGCGGAAGAGGCGGGAGAAGCTCAGTTCTGCCTGGCAGGCAGGGGAGAAGCGAGAGCAACCCACGGCCGACGAACTCCAGCAAGCCATGGACGACTTGGTACGGGCTGCTACGTTAGCGACGGAGAGAGCAAATGAATTGGAACGGGTGGATAACCTCCCACTCTGGAAGACCTGCCCACATCCCTGGCATGGAAAACCCAGCTTCGGCTCCGCCTGCCCGGACTGCGGGATAGACGGAGGCACGCTGTGCATGCTGCAAGAGGAAGAGGAAGAGGAAGAGGAAGAGCCAATGCCCACACAGCTGACGATCCTCGAAGTTCTCACCCTGCCACCAAAGACGGTCTCGTTTCCAGCAGGCTGGTCGGGGGTTGACTTTGCCTGTGAAGGTGCGGAGGAGCGGGGCTGGACGACTCACCGACATGCAGACCCGGCGGGAGCGACTACGGTGTTCATGTCCGAGGACGTGTATCAGGAGTTTGCGGAGGCACATCCCCACGTGAAACACCAGTTCTTTCCTCGCCTGCACGAGCAGAACTGAGATGATCGAAAAGACCCGATTGAAACGACTGCTCACCTGGCTCGACGAACCCAGGGCGTTCATTGCGATGGGTATGGAGGGCGATTTCAAGGTCTGGCGAGCCAGCACGATGCACCGAGGCGACTACATTACCCCAGCAGAGTTCGGCCGCATGGAGTCGGACGGCCTGGTGCGACAGCTGACCAAGGCCGAAGGTGGCAAGTACAGTTGCCACTCTGTGATCTCGGACGCTGGTCGGGACGTGCTGAGGCGTATGCAACGCGGTTGGCTCGGCCGCTGGCTCTCCAGTCTGTTTTGGAGGAAGTCCGCGTGAGTGTTGGTTGCTACGACTGTGGGCTGCTCTACACGTCCAAAGCATGGGCCGACGTGGTGATTCCCGATTCGTACTGGGAGCAGATCAATCCCAGTGACAACAAGGGCGGTGGCCTGCTGTGCTTCAACTGCATCGTGGGCCGCCTGGACGCTCTGGGCCTGATCAACGTCCCGTTCAGCGTGAACTCAGGGCCGTTGGCCTTCAACCCGCGAGGATGAGTATGACTCCACAGGAGGCAACCTGTACGTGGCCTGATGGTCAACGGCGCGAGGTGATGATCATCTCGACGGATGGGGAAAAATCCAGGATCATCTGGAACGAACACGTTGACAGTCCGGAGAAAGCGGTCACCGGTATGGAGGAGACCGTGCCAGCTGGCTGGCTGACCTTGCCCTTTCTCCCACCGCTCGGCCCACGAGGATGAGCATGTCCGACAATCTCGACCGAGCCATGGACGACCTGCTGTGGGCCGCCGAGTGCTGGACACCTCCTGGGCCGTACAAGTCCCTGGTAGGGCGGGAGCCGCTGCCCACGGAGCCAGGGGGCTGGTATCACACGAAGATCCTGCGGGAGATTGATTGGCAAAATCGAGTTGAGATTTAACGTCCTCGTTAAAAGGCAACGCAAGTGATAAAGCCACAAAAACCCCACTATACCCCCTGACCCCGGTCATAGACTCTATCACGTCATCAAATAGCGTGGGTGTCCATGGGCACTTTACCCTCTATTGCCACAACAGGTTGGTCTGGCGGGGGTTAAGGGTGGTGGGAAATCCGGGGCATAGATAGGAACGGTTCCAACGCGTGACCTGGCGATTGACATTTCTTAACGACTCAGCAGATACTGGCGAGAAGCTCGCCGGTACTTGTCTATTGGAGGAGAGAGCCATGCAGAAGGTCCCAGGCATCAAAGCTCACCACGCCATCATCACGGACAACTGCCGCAGGGTTCAGGGTGGAGACTCGGCCGCCTTCGATGAGGCTGTCCGCCGGACCAAGGTTGAGTACGACAGGGCCGTGACCGGTCGAGCCGCCCAGAAGGGCGTGGAATACCACCTGGTGCTCACCGTGCTCCCGCCCGATCACCGGGACAAGCAGAAAGACGACCCGGCCCCCGGAACCTAGCCGGGCTATCCTTGCATACCCACCGACCGGGCCGTCTCCCAGTCTCTAGTCACTTAGTCGCACCGAGGTTACAGAAGGAACTAAAGAATCGGCTGGATTGCGGCAAAAAGGGTGAACGTGATCTTATTCACCCGCCCCGATGAACCCAGGAGAACGCGATGCCGGAGTTCAAGCCACTACGTTTGGTGCGACAGAAGCTCAAGAAGCAAGGGTTGCCCGTTTATGCCGGGGAGACCCACGAACACATCTACGGGTCATCTGCGCTAAAGCTGCTCAGCAGCTACGAGCAGCGGAACTGGGCGGGTGGAGGCGTGCTTCCCCGCAACATGGGAGTCTTGGGTGCCGAGCTGATTCTGATTACTCATGACCGGCCGTACTTCAAGATTTACCCCGAGTTCGTGGGTCCACTCTCCGATACCGGTCTCGACGTGCCCGTCGAGTACTGCAAGCTGCCGTACACATCGTTCGAGATTCGTCTGCCGCTAGAGCAACAAATCCACTTCACGCTGGGTGGTAGTTACAGCGCAACCGGCGAGAGTATCCGGATGAACGTGTATAGCTTGATGGTCTACACGGAAGCTGCCGCGATCGACGCGATCGTCGCAGCCATGCGGGACTTCAGCGATGAACATCGCCGCGACGTTCGTCATCTCGTGGATGTTGCAGCGGATCTTCGCGATGTTCAGAAGAGGAGCCTTAGTAAAAAGGGCTGCGACGGTGTGATCGCTATCGCCATGCACGGCATGGCCGTTGACCCCAGCAGACAGCTGATGACCGAATCCGGGATAAAGATGGGGTCGGATGACAGCCCGATCGCGGCCGTGTTTCCGCTGATCAAAGGGATGACAGTCGAGGAGTCGTTGGCCCATGCCAGCTCCGACGAGGTGATAGAAGCCGCCAGCGAGGTGTTGCGGCTGGCTTTGGCAGTCAGCTTCTTGGCGACGGGCCACGACCGGCTGATCGAACCCGATGTGCTGTCCAAGCACCTGGCGAAGTTCAGCAGCCCCGACGCCACAGAAGAGACAATAGAGAAGCTCCACGCCCAAGCCACGAAGAAAAGAGGTGAAGGCAAGGGCTACACGATCGGCCGCCGCGAACGGCTGCTGCGCGTGGCCCAGGCCCGCAACGAAGGTTTGAACGAGGAAGAAGCACGTCATCTGAAGCATCAGCACCAACGCCGTGGTCACATCCACCGGTTCCACAAGAGCGGCAAGCTCATCTACAAGTGGATTCCGCAACTGACCGTGCGGCCGGATTTGCCTGTGGACAAGAGAGGCAGTGCGGGGATCGTCTTGAAGTAACTATTGACGTTTGGTACGGGATCTGCGACACTACTCCTGTGTTGCTAAGACCACGGCCATTTTGGCAGAGAGCGGGGTGGATTCGATCCTTGAGAAGGGGTTAGTGGCGTGTGTTCCCGCTTCTCTGCCGCCTTTTTCAGCCCAGGAGAAAGACCATGATGCCCGACACGTAGACTCTCGATGCTGCCTGTGAAGGGGCTTCGTACCTTCGACCCCTCCGCCACGTTTACGTCATCGTTCGAGCAGATCTCGAACCCCGCCACCAGGCCGTTCAGGCCTGTCACGCTGGCATTCAAGCTGGCCGCCATCTCATCCCGCGAGATGAGATCCACCCCAATCTGGTCGTGCTGACCGTCCCTGACCGCGTTGCCCTCGTCGAGGCTGCCATTGCGCTCAATGGGCAGGGAATCCGCCACGAGGTCTTCTACGAGGCCGACATGGGCGACGAGCCCACTGCGTTGGCCACAGAGCCCGTCGAGTCTGAAGGGAGGGAAGCCTTCGCCGATTACCCCTTGCTGAAGTGAGAACCCATGTTACAACCCATCGTCAAACGAAGGTACTACCGCACGTCGAGCCACCCCAACAACGCAAGGGACTCGGTGGTCGTGACGCTGAAGTGCGGTTGCGAGAAACACTACAAAGGCAGTCAGGAGCCCCAGCGGCAAGCTCGGTGCGACTGTGGCCGGAAGGACGCGACATGAGAATCCTGCGAGCGAAGGGAGGCCACTTGGGACATCTGGTCCCGGAGGGAAAGAACACGGCATTGTGCGGCTTCAGGCCGTCGTCGCCGAACACTCACTTGATGAAGCAGCGACATGGCTGGTTGCAACCGTCGCTGCCGGGAGTGTTGCAGGAATGCAAGAGGTGTAAGCAAAAGGACAAATGACGGAGCGCGTTCGTCCAATTGGAATACGACGCCGGGTTGCTCCGGAGATCCAGGTTCGAGTCCTGGGCGCGCTATTATCCACGGGTAGCTCAACTGGTAGAGCAGCCGGTTCTAACCTGGCAGGTTGCGTGTTCGACTCGCGCCCCGTGGGCTTCAGTTGACATGCGAAGGTCGCTGTGTTCCAATCCTCTGCGGAGGTGAAGAACATGGCAGAACAATGGAAGGCAGTCGAAGGTTACGTCGGCCGGTACGACGTGAGTAACGAAGGACGGGTCCGGTCGATAGGGAGCCGTCAGCCGGGACGGGTATTGAAGCCTGGCAAGATGAGCCGGGGTTACCTCTCCGTGATGCTGTACGATGGCAGCAGCCCGAAGAGGCCCAAGAGCCACCTAGTCCACAAGTTGGTCATGGCGGCGTTCGGACCACCACAACCATCAGCGGAGCACCAGGTCAATCACGAGGACTTGTCCAAGTCCAACAACTACATCGGTAACCTGGAGTGGACAACGGCGGGAGGTAACGTGCGGCACGCAGCAGCCGCTGGAGTTTACTCGGGCGAGCGCAATGGACGGTGCAAGATTTCAGACGCAGACATGGTGAAGATTCAAGAGAGGTTCGCCGCCGCGCCCAACGACTTCAAACTGTGTGGCGAGATTTCCAGGGAGTACGGTATCAGCGGGTGGTATGCCCGGCAGCTCCGGCGGGGCAACTACCGCAAACGACAGGCCCCCGTGACTGCCATGGACTCCACCGACTGGGACTCTTGACTCTGTAGCCGGTCTTCGGCTACCCTGAGGGCATGCCACAGACCTCACCAGCCGAGCGAGCCATGGTGCTTTCCGAGCTGCTTGAGCACTGCCGGAACATGCTCAGCCTCCGTGAGCGATACAACTGGTCGGAGCACATTCGCGAGAAGTGGCGGGCTCGGGTGAAGGTTCTCGACGATCTCCTAACAGAAACACTGGAGAAATCTAATCCGTGAATACGCAAGAACATCTCTTGACAATCGTGATGGAAGAATGTGCCGAATTGGCACAGCGCTGCTCGAAGGCCCTCCGTTTTGGCATGAATGAGAAACAGCCCGAGCAGCGTTACACGAATGCCGAGCGGATCAAGGAGGAGTACACCGATCTCGTCGGTGCCATGCACATGCTCTCCGCGACGCTGCCTGGCTTCGACTTCGACAGCGTGGACGTGACGGGCGTGGCGAAGAAGGCATCCAAAATCAGGAAGTACCTGGCGTACTCGTTCAAGCAGGGCACGCTCGACGAGATAACGATCGGCAGCGATGGGGAGGCCGAACCGTGAACCACACCATCGTAATCACCGAGGAGCAGCGGCAGAGTCTGCTTATGGCCCTTGCCCATTTGGCAGTCGAGCGGCCAGGGTGGCACCCTGCCTTCCTGAAGCGCATTGCTGAGTTGATGGACAACCCCGAAGACTCCGACTCCATGTATGAGAGGTTCAGGGAGCTGTACCACAGAGACGTCCGGGAAGCCTGCCTCGTCGAGTCGCACAGGCTCCTGGCCCACTACTCCGAGCTGCTGAACCAGCACGACGGTGGCGAGCGGGTGATCCCGGAGAAGCTCGAAGACTGGATTGCCCGTGTGAGGGAGACCAAGGAGGGGTCGTGAGCCAGTTCCAGGAGTGGGAGACGATCGACGGGCTAATCCGGATTGCCAGCTGGTTCGACATCAAACTGACCAAGCGGGATGCCAGGCAGTTTCAGCAAAGGTACGGGGTTCTGCTGACGGCCGGGTCGCTGCACGCTGACAGGCCTAACCGAGGCGATCCAGGTTGTTGGGCATGCGGGTCATTTCCACTCGTGCTGAAGCCGCTCCTGCTGCCGTATTCCAGTGGCCCGTCGCAGATACGGCCGAAGGCGAAGCCCGACCGGGCTTACTATTGCCTGGACGATTACGGGGGCAAAGTCACCACGCTTGGCATGCACTCGCTGGAGACCAGTGCCTATAGTGGCAATGAGATGTCGCCGGGCCAAGAGACTGCATACCGCAGATGGGAAGACCGAGGGTTGACCGGAGAGCCGTAGCTCGGCTAGGCTGCTCGGTGGCTTGATAACTGAGACATGATCAGAAACTGTTATGCCCGCTCGGTGGCTTGGTAACCGAGACGAAGAACTCGATGACGTCGAGCTTGCTCGGTGGCCTGGTAACCGGGACCGATCACGAGTCTCTGGTCTGAAGCCTGCTCGGTGGCTTGGTAACCGAGACAACGGTGATGACTGGGACGAAGAATAGGAGAACACACCTTTCGGCAGCCTGCTCGGTGGCCTGGTAACCGAGACGTCGTGAGATTGTTTACGGGAAGAGCATGAAATTCGATTTGAAGCCCGCTCGGTGGCCTGGTAACCGAGACACTCAAGCGACTCCAGTCTGCTCGGTGGCTTAATAACCGAGACAAGGATGAACTCCAATGGGACGAACCAAGATCGAGGTTGAGTGCATTGGCGACAATGGCATGGAGGGGTGAGCATGATAACTTGTCAGGTGTGTGGTACAGAGCTAGGGGCAGTCACCTTTCAGCACCTGCGGAGCAAGAACTGCAAGGACTATGATGGTCCGGAGGAGCGGTTCCAAGGCCGCCACCTGACGATGGCCGAGTACAGGGAGCTGTTCGGTAATTCGGACATGGTGAAACGAGGTGGGGCGACAGATGGGAAGCCACGTAAGCCTCGGAATCCCAAAGGCGTTTTGGCCCAGCTCTCCCAGTTCGACTCTTCGGAGATCGGCATCGCGATTGATGAACTCAAGGCACAACGTCACAAGTTGAACGTCCAGATCAAGAGACTGGAGCAGATCCGAGAGATCATTACCAGCGACGACGAAGCCGATGATGACGAGGAGGACGACGGCGAAAGCGAAGACGAGGACCACCACCCGCCGCCCCAGGCCTGGGTGCCGCCGCCAGCAGCACCGCCGCTCAGACAGGGAATCACGGCCATGGAGAGGATGGACATGGTGGCGATCATAGATCGTCTGCAACTAGGGGATGCTACGCCAAGCGCTATTGCCCGCAGCGTAATGATGAAGCCCACGGCGGTGGACGCGGGACTGCTGAAACTTCGAGACGCCGGTCTCGTGGCGTCGCATGGTGGCAGTTACTTGCTCACCGACAAGGGCAACAAGGTCAAGACGTAGTCTTGAGCCGAGCTACGGCTTCTGATAGACTCCTGGGCTGACCGTCAATTCAACCCGAACGAAGGAGTCCGACCATGGGACAGAAGCTCTACCAGTACGCTGTCATTCTGCACCCGGACAAGGGAGAGCAGTGTACCAAGGTCATCATTCCACCCACGGAGTGGAGACTCTACGCCAGCGATGCTGCCGTCAACATGGCCGCGATCGCAGCGATCGGTAAGCATGCTGAACACGCCGGGCTGATTGAGACTGCTGCCGACCGCCTTGAGGTGGCGGTACGCCCTTTTGACTGTCGCAGTCTTCCGATCGACTTCGGGTTCGAGGCCAAGCGAATTTCCGCTGAGGCCAAGCGAGTTGCTGCCCTACAACCACCGATGCAACGCATGGAGCGGCACGGGCTCGCGTTGGGTCCGAGAGGCCTGGTCGGCCTGCCAGGCCCGACAGGCCCAGCAGGGGCGACGTACTCAAACGTGGGTGATCTGCTGAGGAACCGAGAATGAGTGTGGTTACCAATGTCATCGTCACGGGTCTGCCCGGTTTGTACCCTGAGTACGCCGGGAAAGACCCACCACACATACAATCATGTGTGATCGACGGGCTGAATCACTGGCTGCTAGAATCTGGGGAGCAGCAAGGGCTCCGGGAGTGCAGCGCCTATTGCGGCGGCACGAAGAACATGGAGACGCACGTCTGGATGGGTGGCTTCAACTACCTGTGCATTAGTGGCTTCGTGGAAGTCTACCGTAAGATCCTCGCGGAAGGGCCGCAGGATGATCTTACGGATCGCATCACGCTGATGATCTGTCGGCAGGACGACGACACTTTTGAAATCGTTCCCAATGCGCCGGATGGTTGCAATTGGGACTATCGTCAGAGAGCAAACGACATAAAAAACACATGATCAGACACGTTATCATTTCAGCACCATTTGGCAACTACATCAGCCCCAAGGGCTGCACGCCGACGCTGGGCACGTACACTGTTGAGAACCGTGGGGGCCTGGCGTACCGTTTCTGGCGGTGTGTCAGGACGCTGCGGCCGTTGCTGGGGGTCAAGGGCTGGGTCAACAAGCTGGGCCTGCCTAACCCGGGATTGCAACACCTCATCAACCGGAGGTATTCCCAGAACTGCACTGCTCACCGGAGTGCCATCATTTCGGTCAAAGGGTTTTGCGAAGATGACTGGAGATGGCTCTTGGCTCAGGTTCACCAGTTGAGACCATTGGCGGTCGAGTTGAACATCTCCTGCCCCAACGTTACGCACGGTGCGGAAGCCTGCACGGAGGAGCTGAAGTTTCTTCCTGAGTGGTTCGAGAAGATTGCGGAGTGGGATGACCACGAAAAGATCATCGTGAAGCTGCCGCCCGTTGGCTGGCTGCCGCTCGCGTGCGCGTTCTATGAGCTGGGTGTGCGGTGGTTCCACTGTTGCAATACGATTCCCACAGCGAAGGGCGGCGTCTCAGGTCATGTGCTCAAACCCTACTCGCTTGAAGCGATAGCACGCCTTCACGAGGACAAGAGATTTGAAGACGTGACACTCATCGGCGGCGGCGGTATCTACAGCGTGGAAGATGCCCAGGAGTACTGGGCTGCCGGAGCGGACCACGTGGCGATCGCCAGTGCTCTGCTGAGTCCATGGCGACAAGGCTTACCGGGCAAGGTTCTGTCGGACCGTGCAGGTGGTCTGTAATCCAACAAAGGAGCTGACGATGAACGAACAGGATTGTACCTGTGGGGCAGACAGGACTGGTCCGTCTGCGGAAGCCCACGACGACGACTGTCCCGCTAAGTGGATGGACCCATCGCTGGGTGAAGGGCACTTTGCACCGCGATCGAACAAGCAGGCTCTCAACTGGCCCTGGGACAAGATGCGCGAGCTGAGCGTCAAGCTCAAGGGTTTCGTCGTTGCCGAAAAGATCTGGCAGCGCGGTTTCGATAACAACCTCAGGTCAATCTGTTTCCCTGACGGGCTCGAAGCCGCATTGAAGGAGCACGGCGACATCGTCACAATGTGGTTGAAGGCGACCTACTATCTCAGTCCCGCGTTTGACCCATACATGCCTGGTGCTGAGCTGCGAGCCCGGGTGGAATGGTGCATCGCTGTCGTACGTTGTTCCTACCATGCAGGCTTCATTTTTTCCGAGAAACACATGGAATGGTTGATAACACGTATCAAGGAGGACGCAGATGCACTTAAACCCATTTAGCTTCGTTGAGGCATTCGAGGACGTGATGGCTGACTACACGGGAGCCTCAAGGGCCGTCGCCGTGGACAGCTGCACGTCGGCTCTGTTCTTGTGCTTCAAGCGGATCTGCGACGGCCGCAAGCGAGACATGTGTTGCCTGTCCATGCCCAAGAAGACCCACATCAGCGTGCCGATGACGGCCATCCACGCTGGCTCGTTCATCCAGTGGCGCGACGAGGATTGGGAGGGGGCGTATCCGATTATCCTCAACCAGCACGATGGGGCGTGCAAGGAGCCGGTTGTCTGGGACGCTGCTCTGCGAATGCGCAAGCACATGTTTAACGATTTTGCTCCTGCCGCCGATCACGGTGACATGGGCAAGGTATTCGTGGCCAGGCCAGTGACGTTCGTCTGTCTCTCGTTCCAGTACCGCAAGCACATCCCGATCGGCCGTGGCGGGATGATCTTGCACAACGGCAGCGAGGCCGACGACGAGTTCTTTCGCCGCATGCGGTTCTTCGGCCGGGCCGAGGTGCCTGCCAAGGAAGATCCGGGTCCGACGCTGCTGGGCTACCGGTGCTACATGACGCCCGACGAGGCGGCCCGTGGGCTGTGTTTCATGCAGAACATTCCCACCGCTGCTCACGACATCGAAATCGATTACCCGGACTTGAGCCAGTACGAGGTGCTGCGTGCCAACACTATCGTTCCCTGAAGACTGGAGGAACCGTGGGCAAAGTGCTAATTGTCGCTGACAGTGGACACTGGCTGGGCTTCGCCAACGGGCTCAAGCGGCTGGACAAGACAGGGTCCGAGTTCTTTGTCTGTCGATCGGCGGAATACTGTCGGAGCCGGGGCCATGGCGTGATCGAATTGCATAATGTGGACGTGGGAGACCCCGAGGTGTCCCTCGCGCTGTCCATCCGGTACAGCCTGGTCGTCTCGCTGCATTGTCAGCAGATCTTCCACTCCAACCTCACCAAGAACACCCTGTGTGTGAACTTGCACCCTGGGATACTTCCCCACGGTCGTGGCCGGAACCCCTACGCGTTTGCCCTGAACGACGGAACGGCCGCAGGAGCCACGCTACACGTCATGGACGAGCAGATCGACCACGGGCCGATCATCGCCGTCCAGGAGGTGCTCAAGCGGCCTGAGGACACGTGTGACACGCTCTACGTCCGGGTGGTGAAGGCCGAGGAGGTCCTGATCACCGAGTACCTGCCCAAGCTCATACAGGTCGGAGGTACTGGAGCTTTAGCGCCCTTCCCCGAACCGCAGCCCCGGGCCAGGACCAAGAAAGACTGCGAAGAACTGTGTAAGCTGGATCTTGACAGCATGGATGCCAGGCAGCTGCTCAAATGCTTGGCGGCCCTCACGTTTGGGGACCAGCTGCATGCAAACTTTATCGACGCCAGCGGGAGGCGGCTTCACGTTGGCGTCGTTTTTGAAAGGAAAGTCTGACCGTGGCTCAATCCGAGCTGACCATGTGCCTGTATAACTACGCTCGTAGCGAGCAGATGCACCAGATCATCAGCGAGCTGAAGAAGCAGAGTTGCAGACCGAAGATCGTGATCTGGAACAACGACGTCACGCAGGACTTCGTCGATGACCGGGCCGATTGGGTTATTAACAGCAGCATCAACGCCCACACGGGCTGCATCGGTATGCTGTGGCAGAACGCGAGCACCAAGTACGTTGGGAGCATGGATGACGACCTGCACTTTGTCGATGATGATATTCTGGGCGATGTGCTTCCGGTCTTGGAGGGGCAACGGCACGACAGGAAAATGGTGGGAGCTTTTGGTGTGAGGCTCTACATCGGCGAGACCTACAGGGAAAGCCAGCACATCAACGCAACGAAGGGACAGGGACAGAAGGACAAAGAGGGAAATCCACGCAAGAAGAGGATCAACATGGAGGTGGATCTGCTCAAAGGACGGATTATGCTGGCGAAGCAATCAGCGTCGCACTTTCTCAGCGCGGACTACGGCCACAACGACACGGACCTCTACGTGAGCACGACGCTCGCTGGCCGACACCGGTATTTTCACACGGTAGCTGGCGACTTCTGGGACCGGATGATCGATTTCCCTATCGACGACAAGGGATACTGCGAGCGAGTCGATCATTACGAACGTCGGGATGCAATTTGTCAGGCGTGGGCGGCCAGTTGCCTGCCGAGCAGGAAGGTGAAGGTCCGTAAGAGATCGACGAAGGAAAAACTCGAAGGAGACTGAAGATGTTTATGACCCAGTGGGAAGCCACTCAGCTTGGGCTCAAGCACGTGGGGAAAGACGTGAAGATTGATGAGGCTGTTACCTTCATCAATCCGCAGTACATCGAGATTTGCGACCGTGTCCGCATCGACATTGGCACGCTGCTGACCGCAGGCCCGGACGGGATCTTCATTGGCCGCAACGCACACATTGCTGCTTACGTCCTCGTTTTTGGTGGTGGGGCTCGCTGCGAGATCCAGGACTTTGTGGGGCTCAGCGCTATGACGCGAGTCTACACGGCGTCTGACGACTTCACAGATTCTTACTTGTCCTGCCCAACATTTCCTGATGAGTTTAGGAAAGTGACCACCGGGCCTGTTATCTTTGAGAAAGCTGTCGTGACTGGAACAGGGACGGTACTCCTGCCGGGCGTACGGATGGGGGAAGCGTCCAGCTCGGGGGCAAACAGTGTGGTGACGAAGGACGTGCCACCCGCAAGTGTTGTCATGGGGCAGCCTGCTCGCGTTGTGAGAACGAGAGACTTGGCGGCCCTCCAACAGAGACAGAGAGACTATCTCGCTTCGATTGGCGAAGAGTAAGGAAGCCCCGATTGTGCCGCAATCTGAATCAACTGAACTAACCATGTGCCTGTGTAATTATGCCAGGCCGGAACAGACCCACCAGATTATTGGTGAGCTAAAGCAGCAGAGCTGTAAGCCTCGCATCTTCGTCTGGAATAACAACCCTGACTACGACTTCAAAGACGATCGTGCTGATTGGATCATCAACAGTAACCGTAACGGTCACACGCGCCACGTGATCTTCTTCTGGCAGCAAGCCTCGACGCCGTATGTGGCCCGCATGGATGATGACCTGCACTTCAGCGACGATGAGGTTCTGGCCGACGTGTTGCCATCGGTGAAGCAACTGAAGCGGCACACCCAACTCGTGGGGGCCTATGGCGTGAGGCTCTACACCGGCGAGACCTACCAGGACGGTCATCACATCAACACGCCGAAAGGGCACGGTCAGTGCAATAAGAGTCAGAAACCACTGGGGACGCGGAGGGAGGTGGAGGTAGATCTGGTTAAGGGCCGGATTATTCTGGCTCATCAGGACTGTGCCCACGGACTCACTACGGGCTTCGCTCATTACCACACCGACCTGTACCTGAGCATGACCCTGGCTGGGCGCAGGCGGTTCCACCATTTCGTTTCTGGGCAGTTCTTCGACAACTGCGATTTCACGGATGTGAAGAAGTGCAAGCCGCGACTGATAGACTTCCCTGTGGACAACAAGGGCTATTGCGATCTCGACGGTCACTACGCTGATCGCGACGAGCTGTGCCAGTCTTGGGTCATCAACTGCTTGCCTAACCATAAGGTGCGGTCGCGGCCTTCTCAGGATCAGGAGCCGAGAGATACATTCTCCCCCGATAGCTAAAGAAAAGCGTCAAGAGCGTCACAAAACTTGGGTGCCTGTAGCGTTACCGTTCCAGGCTTTCTTTTTTTACTTACTGGGAGAAGTCATGGCAAAGAAGAAAGCGAGGAGGACTTCGGACTCGAATGAGGCGATTAAGAAGAGGCTGCCGCTTCGGACGACGGAGAGGACGAGGACGGAGACTCACGAGGTCAAGTACACTGAGATCTCCCACCAGTTCGATGTGTTTCAGATCCTTAGTGCGATCAAGGCTCAATACCAGGGCGTACCTGACGATGCCCAGATCGAATTCCATTACCCTGAGGATGATGATTACATCTCGGACCCGGAGTACGACGACGAGTACGACGAGTCCGACCGTGAGCCCGATGGCGTCAAGGTGTGGTGGGAGCGAGACAAGGAGATCGTTGAACCATGAGCGGGTCAACCAGTTCTGAAGGAGCTTGCATCCCTTCAATGAAACCCTCATAATGAGCCGAAACTCGGCAACGGGAGAACGACATGCAGAAACACCTGCGAGACTTTTGGAAGCCGCACTGTTACCACTTGATCGGGCTGACCGGCACACTCAAAGCCCTTCTGGACCGTGTTATTCAGCCAGAGATGCTGCTGGAACCCGGCATCTGCTTCGCCTTTTCATGCACCAAGCTGCACGTGATCAATCCTGATCGTAACCGCGTGCCGATGGAAGCGACCTGGAGTAACCAGGTACGCATCGGCGAGCGGGACGAGAGCAGCAAGATCGACAAGAGGAAGCGAGTGCGGCCACCGAAGTACCAGAACGACGCGGACGAGTTCCAGATGGTGTCCTACGAAGCCATAGACCCGAGGCACGTTGGTCTGGTGGAGGTCTTCATGGCGGCGGTCAACCTTGCAGAGCGCACGGGCATGACTGATTGGGAGATCGGTAACCAGCAGGCCTTCATCCAGACGCTGAAACCCGCTGCCAAAGTATTCTGGAACGGCAAGAAGTACACGGTTGCCGACTTCATTGAAGAGGAACTGCAAGAAGCATGAGCAAAGTACCTCCCTGCAAACGATGCAAGAAGAGCGAGCCCAAGGACTACGGCCCAGGGATGGGCGACAACGACGAGGAGGACGTCTCCCTGTTGCTGGGCGAGAGCGACATGGCTCCTGGCGTGCTCGCCTGGCTGTGTCACGGTTGCCGTGTCGAATGGCGTGCGCTGTGCTGCGGTCACGATCTGTTCGACAGGTACGTTGAATCCCAGTTTCGTCTCAATCACTGGAAGGTCACTCATGAGCTGAGTGGTGAAGGCAACGTGGAGGAGGGGCTGGAGATGCTCGAAGGTCTGGGCAAGCTCGAAATGGAGATGGGCAAGTTTGCCACTCGGTTCCTGGGTATCGACGAGGAGTTCGGATAACAACCCCATCAACCTGTCGGGAGTCAAAAATGAATAGTCCGATTCGACCGATTCGCATTGGCTTGCAGCAGGCCGCGCTGGAGTTGGAAGAACTTGAAGTTTATGAGGGTGCTTCTGGCAAGTACACCGCCAGGGGTGTGATCGACGTCCCCGATCCGCTGCGGATCAAGATCGAGAACCTCGTTCGAGATTTGAACAGGAAAGACTGACATGGTTGACAACGAACTGTTCCAACCACCCCGCAACTGGGGTCGGTTCAACTGGCTGCTCCGGTGTGGAGAGTTCTGCTTCTGGGTAGCCCTAACTGCGTATGCACTGTGCGTGTGCGTGCCCATGTTCCTGATCACGGGAAACGCATCATGGCTCGAATGACAAGTTCCCATTAACGCCAAACGAAACCCTCGGAGGTGCCGTATGTTTACGAATGATAATCGAACCGAGAACTTTCTCACCTCGATGGGGGTGGAATTCCGATACACCAACGACGTGACATACCAGAACCTGGTCAAAGACTGGGACAAGACGAATCTCGCACGCCCTGTTCCCCTGCGGGAGGACGCGATCCTTGAGTATGCGGCGCTGATAGAGGGTGGTTCGCCCGCTCCAGCTCCGATACTGCTTATCACTGGTGCTGGCTTCGCGCCGCTGGACGGCCTCCAACGGCTGGCAGCGGGACAGCTCTGCGGGATGACAAAGTTTTCAGCTTACATCGTCACTTGCGACTCGAAGGACGTGCAGGCAGCCATCCGGGTGCTGGCGAACGCGAGATTGCAAGGCCGAGGAGAACCGCCGGAATGGACCCGCAGGCGTGCGGTCGAGATTCTCGTAGTTGAACGAGGTCTCACCCCCCAGGAAGTGGCTCGTATGGGTGGCTGGAAGGTCACAGAAGTGAAAAGGCTAGCGCTGGTCATCGACTGGGGCAGCAAGATCACTGGTGCCGGTGGTCCTCAGTTGCCTGACAACATGATCGAGACGCTTTCCCAGCATATCACCCAGGACGAGCTGGCGGATGCCCCGGAGCAGGTTGCGGGGTTCCTCAACGCGGTCAAAACAGCGAAGTTCTCGCACGCTGATGCCGAGCCGTTCTTCCAGACCTTCTTTGCACCCATTACGAAGGTCAGTCGTCGCCGCAAAATCTACGGAGATCGTTTGGAGCGGTTCAAGGAAGAACCAGAAGTGCAGGTGAGGATTCACGGGAGACGCGGGACGGGTACCACACGAGATGTTACTCTGATGCGGCTGCTCAAAGCCGCTGGGACTGTGCTGGATGAGGTCATCGCAGAGGGTGATGAGGTCCCGTACATTGATGAGTTCTTTCGATTGGTGAAGTCTGTCGATACCAAGTTGCGGTCGCTGGCGAAGAACAACCCGATCGCGGTGACAGCGGACACACCTGCGGACATGTTTCAGAGGTGATCCATGCACAGAGTCAAGAAAGCCATTGCAAATCTACGACACTACCTCGGCCGAGACACGCACGGTATTGCCTTGCTCGGCGAAGTTTCTACCATTGCGGACGCGCTCCGGAAGGATGTTGCTGCGCTGAAAGATTCCGTTGAAAAGGCGGAGCAAGAGAAAGCTGTGGCAGTCGCTGCGGCGGTGACTGCCAGCAGCGAGATCGATACTCTGACAGCCGCACTCGCTCGCGAGTCGGCTCTCCGTGAGCAGCGCGAGCATACTGTGCGGGCGTTGGAGGCAGAAACAGCAAAGCTGCGGGAGCAGCTCAACCCTTCTGATGACGACGAAACAGAGCAGGATGCTCCTACCGAAATGCTGTCCGTCAATAAGCGCGGTTTCATAGCCGCATTCAAAGCGCTCCGGCGACAGATGCGAACTGCCCCTGTGCCGATAGGTAGGGTTGAGCCGACAAAGAAGTCTTGGAGACCCTCTAGGCACTTGGACTACAAACACCCGTACGCGTATCCTGTCTACCAGATGTCGGACATTCTGAAAGGGTACACCACGGCCGATTTTCAGAAGCTGGGTCTGTTCGTCGGGTGCCTCACGGTGATGAACATGAGCTGCATTTTGGCGGCAGACAGTGCGCACACGTTTTGCGACGGGCGGACGAACGACGAGATAGATTTAGACCCGTTACTGACCAAGTTTATGCGCTGGTACCGAACCAATATCAAGTGGGACCTTGCCGACGAACCTGTCGATATGAAGGCAGAGCGTAAGGGACTTACGCACAGGTACCCAGGGATGCTGCCGGGCTCCTGGTAATAAACAACCCACAAACCACTCGCCCCTCCAAACGAAAGAAGGAGTGCAAATTGAACGCATCGAAAGAAGAATGCCACAAGGCACAAAAGGCTCTGAACAAGTGGCCGGGAACAGGTGCAGCGAAAGGGGAGGTCGCCGCGTTCCTGGAAGCCGCTGCGAAGAAGCTGCCCAGCGAGCAAGCGTTCCAGGATGAGGAGGATCGTCGCAGTCCGAGCCCGGCAGCATGATCAGTCCCGGGGAACCCGATAAGCAGATGTATGGCTGGTTTTCAGCCAAAAGCAAAAAGCAAGGGAACCCGACTGCAATCTACCGTCACGTTGACGGCCGCGAAGTCGAGGTCAACGCTATCTACGACAGCGACAAGTTTGAGGATGTCCGCCTCAACTGGGACGATGCTGAGTGTCTCGGCGAAGTTGCCAAGTGGCTCCGTGCGGGGCAGGATAAATCGGGGTACTTCAAATAATGACGAACGCTCCAATGCCCGGCTCATACGAAGACGATGCTCTGAGAGCGTTCGCGATCGCCAAGAACTTCTCGCGACACCGCTCGCGGAAAGCCGCCAAGGTGCAAATCTGCAATCTCGGTATCGCTGATGATGAAGCCGGTGCCGAGGAATTGATCCGCAAAGGTGAACGATTGAAAGGAGAAAACGCAAGATGAACCCACCGCTTGAACGAAAAGAACTGCCCAAGTCGCTGGAGCAGGCAAGGATGGATCGGGATGAGAAGCACCGGGACTCCATCGTGGAGTTACAGGTCATGGTTGCGGCCGATGGACTGGCCGATAGCATTTTCAATGAGTGCAGCATTCCCGACATTGTCGGGCTGGTCTGGGAACTCTTGCATCACCGGCACTTCGAGTGCCAAGACACCTACGTGCAGCTCGTCGATGCGCTGGTGAGAGATCTCAACCTGGTGATGTCCGTGGACATCATCGAGCTGTACAACATCGGCGAGCGGTTGAAGATGGGCACGACGACCCGTCGCTTCTCGTCCGAGCATCCCAACGAGGCTAACACCTCTAAAGGGTGGGAACAGTCCCTGAACAAGATGCTGGAGGATGATGAGGAGGAGGGCGAGATCGATCTGGACGAGCCATACAAGGACGAGGAGGCATGGCGCGCTGACGAGCTGGCGGACGAGATCGATCTCGAAGAGACCGCCGCCATCCTGCGGGAAGAAGACCTGTTGGAGCACCTGCCTAAGGGAGAGACGGACGACGAGCTGGCTAAGCGGGTCGCTCCGGAGAGCCGCAAGCCTGGCGAGTTCGTGGGGATGGTCAGCGAGACGGATGAGGAGGTGCCGGGCGTCGTGGGCCGCTTGAAACGGACGTCTGATTACCCTGAAGAGGCTTTTCCCAGAAAGAAGCAACAGGCCGCTTCCAGCGGTGAAAGGGGACAAAAAGACGAGCCCACGGTCAGCATGACCTGGTGGCAGTGTAGGTTGTGCCGTGCTGCCAGAGGCATACCGGCCGGAGAACTGGAGACCTGGGCCGGTCCGTCCCGCTGTCCGTTCTGCGTGACGAGTGTGATGATTCGGACCGGTTACGCCGCAGCCCACGAGTCCGAGCTGTTCCGCTGTGAAGGCTGCGGTAGCAAGTCGCAAGTGCTGCGGTGCAACATCAAACCGGGCCTGCGCTGTGAACTCGATGATCCCATACCCGAGGATCTCGGCGGCGGCATTTGCTGCGGTGGCCTGTTGAAACTTCAAACCGAGGAGGGACGTGAACAAGGAGACTCGAATGACAAAGACGCCGTACCTTCCTGAAGGCTGCGAGTTGGTTGAGCACGAGATCGCGATCGCGGTCGAATGCCCCTTCACTCACAGTGCAGATGTGATACAGGAATACGTCGATCTGGGCTGGCGCTGCACCGGTTCCGGGCCGAAGCGCATAGACGTCGGAAGGGGGTCCTTGACGATCGCGCACTTGCGCTTCGCCAAGCCGGTGGATGAGCCGGAGCTACCGGAGGGTGCAGACCTGGAATCCCTGATCGCTCACGGTCACGCCTTGGCTGCGAAGCACAGTGTGAATACGGGTGAGGACGGGCTGCTCGACGACGCGGTGCATGATGCCGCTAGTCACGTCGGGGCGGCCGTCAACAACGAGGGTGTCGAGAGTCAGATCTGTTTCCTGGCTGAACAACTCGGCGTCGAGGAAGCGGGCTATGTGATCGACGCTGCTGCGAAGGGAGAAGCACCGACATGATCTATGAAGTCTACGTGACCCCCGCGTCCGCTGTGGGCGGGGAATTCCCTCGCCCTGCGAGGATCACCAGGAGCAAGAAGACGGCCGAGCGGTATGCCGAGGCGTGCCGCTCGATCGGCCAGAAGGCCCGAATACATAAAAAAGGAGACCATGACCGAGACCACACCCACCAAGGTTCACAAACTCACGGTGCTGGTCGTCAACCATGACGACCTCGACGACGAAGCTCTCAAGGCCAACCTGGAGAGTGCGAACTTCGGCAACGACTGCATGTTGCCGCAGTTGATGGACATCGAGACGAAAGAAGTCGAGTGGCACGACGACCACGCACTGAACAACACGAATACGGCGAAATACGTGTTCGCTGACATGTTCCGGCACAACATCAAGTCGGAGCTGATCGAGCACCTGAGCAGGGGCACTGTCTTTCTGCAAATGCAGGGCGAACGCTCCCGCATTGGTCTGATCCGCGAACGAGAGCCCGACGACCGTGTTTCCGGTACGTCGTTCTGGATTTACGAGGACGGCCGTAAGGAGAACTACAACCCGCACGCTGGGGACAGCGACATTCACGTCCTGCCGTTGGGCCGGATTAAAGTCGGCAACAACCCGCTCCGGGACCTGATCCTGTGGCGGCAGAAGTTTGGAGGTTGAGAGACCCATGAGCCTTTACAGCCAAGTTCAGGCGGCGGCGGGAATGCTCCGACACGCGAGAGGGCTCTACCTCGTCGCAGGGCCAAAGTACCAGCTCCCTCCCACCGATCACATGCTGCCTCCTTTCATTTCCATAGCAGCAAACCGCTGGGATCTGCCCAAGGAGACGCGAGACGTGATGGTGCAGCAGGAGCTGGATTCCTACAACGCGGATATGGAGCGGAGGATTGCTGAGGACCCCGTAGCGGTTTTCGGTCTGCGATTCAGTCGCGACTCTATTCCGGCTCTCCACGGGACTCTGGGTTTCAAAGAAGACGAACTCGCCGTCGTCAATGCCGATGGTGACATCAAGCTCGTGGACTACCGAGAAATGAATAGGAGGTGATGTTTGCCGGAACAACACATCAACCCATGTAGAACGTGTCCTTTCACCAGGGCGATTGCATCTGACCTGAAGCCAGGCGGTTCGCCGCTGAAGGTGTACGTCGCCCAGCACTTCATGCCGTTCCAGGTGCCGTGTCACGAGTGCGTGGACTACGACGAGGATCAGGGCGAGCCTGAGCACGGCTGGAAGGAAGGAGCGGTGAAGGAGGCTCAGTGTGTGGGCTTCGCTGAGTGCCGCAGTGGAAACGGAGTGGATCAGTACATGCCCTCAGCTTCGGGCGCTCTGCTGATACAGGACTACGACGAGAGCCACGGTGGCTTCAAGGACATTTGGGGCTTCTATGCCCACCATAAGCAGATCACCCGCCGGGAGGCCCTGATTGAGGTTCATCCGCATCAAGTGAGTATCTGGTGTGCGGAGGAGTTGCAACGGCCTGGTCGCTTCGACATCAGAGGTACTAGCGCTGGGGCAGTCATGCAGATGGTCTTTCAAGCGACGGCAATCTGCGGAGAAGTCTGGAAGCTCGCGATGCACGATGAGTTCAAGAGGGACCCGAGGTTGGTCAGGCTCTCGGAGTACGTGAACCCGCTTGCAAAGCACAACCCGCCTGTCAAAACCGAGGATGGTTATTTCTGTCTGGGTATGGATCACCACTACACGATCGAGATGGTTCGTTGCGACACCCCGGTGAAGCTGGTGGAGTGGCTGTGTCACCTGGCCGGGAAGTCTTGGATCACGGCTTCCACGTTGCGAGATCTTGCCGACCACGCGGCTACGCATGGTGGTTTTGAGGTTCCCAATCTGATAACCCTGTAATCGCCCGCTCGGTGGCTTGATAACTGAGACACTTGTGGATGAGTGGCCTGCTCAGTGGCTTAGTAACTGAGACGTCTCGAAGCGATGCGGAGGAAACCGAACATTTTGGAGCCTGCTCGGTGGCTTAGTGACCGAGACAAAGCAAGCTGAAAAATTGTACCTCAACACGGGAGATGACCAATGCCGACTCTGAACTGGGTTTATGGAGCGCGTACGCCGGACATCGAACAGGCGGTGGCTGATGCGGTCTTCACTGCCCATCGCTATCGCAACAAGCTCTGCGAACTGGAACTCGCCAAGCGAGAGCGGCACGAGAAGCTGCTTCAACGGCTCGCCCCCAAGTACGTCAAGGCATGTGCAGCCGTCGAAGCTGTTGAAACCCCTCTCGGTGTGGCGCGGGAGGCGATCCAGGCGGAGAAGAAGAAACAACGGACGAAGAAGCCCACTGGCTGCGAAGAGTTCGTGGCGACGGCGAAGAAATGCCGCGCGGACCTGAAGAAACTCCGTGAAGTGCGGAAGATCACGAAGAAGGCGGCCTACACCGACCGCTTCGTGGCGGAAGCAATGGCTGAAAACTCGGAGCGGCACAAAGAGGCGCAGGTGCAAGCCAAAACAGGGAGCGGTTTGTACTGGGGAACGGAAGCGATCGTGAAAGCAGCGTGTAAGTCTTTCTCCAGCAAAGCACCTCCCCGATTCAAGCGGTACGAAGGAGAAGGGCAACTCGGCGTGCAGCTGCAAAAGGGACTCGACACGCGGGTCGCGACGGAGCGGAATACGAAGTTGCAGTTGATCCTTCCGCCGGAACTGGACGAGGCGATGGCCGTCGATGGTAAAGCGAGTTCTTCGCTTTGCCGTACGGCGGAATGTCTGATTCGGATCGGGTCGAACAAAGGCAGGCCCGTGTTCGCCCGACTTCCGATCTCGTTTCACCGGCCGCTGCCGCCCGGAAAGATCAAATGGGCGTACCTTGAGCGCCGTCGGATCGCGGACCGGGTGCGGTGGAGCATTCGACTGACAATCGCCGTGAAACGCGGTCCCGCTCCGCCCATTACGAAGCCGTCCGTTGCGGTACACGTCGGCTGGAGAATGGACGGGAAAGAGTTGCGTGTGGTGACGTGGCTGGGGAGCGATGGATCGAAAGGAGTCCTGTCTCTTCCGAAATCGCATCTCGACGACTATCTGCGGCTCGATAAAGTGCAGTCGATTCGCGATCACAAGCTCAACGCGATCCTGGCTCACCTGCGGCAGTGGTTGTCCGATCGCAAAATCCCCGACTGGCTGAAGGAGTCCACGAAGTCGTTGCATCAGTGGCGTGCTCCGGCACGTCTTGCTGCGCTTATCTGGCGGTGGAAGGAGAACCGCTTCGATGGTGATACCGACGTTCTCGACGAAATTGACACGTGGCGGAAGTCCGACAAAAAACGCTGGCAGCACGAACGGCGACTGTCGGTGCGTGTTGCTCGGCGGAGAAAAGACTGGTACCGGAACTTCGCTTGTCGGCTGAAGAGGCGTTTCGACGTGGTCATTATCGCGCCGATTTCGGCGAAGAAGTTGGTCGAGCGCCACAAACCGGAAGATCTCGAACAGGACCCAAAGGCACGTCGGGCGAAACAGGCGGCCGTGGCCGGTCTGTTGACTATTGTTAGTGAGAAGTTCGGATTGCGGTGCGTGGTCACGGACGCTGCTGGAATCACACGGACGTGCAGCCAGTGCGGGCACGACAATGCCGCACCACGCCGCCGCGTGCAATGTGGCGGGTGTTCGCGGACATACGACCGTGACGAGAATGCTGCTGTGAATACGCTCGCGAGGGGCGAGGAGTCGCTGGAGGATGGAGCGTTGCTCGAAAACCAGCGGGCGGAGGAAAAAAGGGAAGAAGAAGCCAGGAAGAAACTGCTGAAGATGCAGGATGCAGCCCGGGCCGCTCGCAAACGAAAGCTGGAAACAGTGCAGTAATTGGGTTTACGGAGACGCTGCTTTGCAGCCTGCTCAGTGGCCTGGTAACTGAGACTGAGAGTGGGCGCTTGATGAGCTACCTTTCTACTTTGGGTTTAGAGCCTGCTCGGTGGCTTGGTAACTGAGACGACAGTCGGTAAGTTGCATCATGGTGCCGAACTTGGTTTAGAGCCTGCTCGGTGGCTTGGTAACTGAGACCCGTGTAGCTACTCCCACTTCTCCCAACAGACTGGTGATCTGAAGCCCGCTCGGTGGCCTGGTAACCGGGACACGTCGAGCCGAATCAGCTGGAAGCCCCAGACGAAGAGGTTTAGAGCCTGCCCGGTGGCCTGGCAACCGGGACCACGCGGCCTGCGATCTGGTCGGAAACGGCATTACTGGTTTGGAGCCCGCTCGGTGGCCTGGTAACTGAGACGTAGCTGTCACCGTCCCGGCCTTGTCGGTTTAGAGCCTGCT